>ERZ651768.113-NODE-113-length-56397-cov-12.914276_pt1 | contig 56397 bp, 44 predicted proteins | sample MGYA00514754_ERZ651768 | MGnify/ENA metagenome assembly ERZ651768
ACGATCTTAAGTACGCTCTGTGTATCTGTGTCCTGGAAGGCAATACAGGAAAAAACAAAGGAGTTTTTTATATCTCTTTTGATAATGGAAACTGCAATGATAGGGGTTTTTGTGTCCCTTAACATTTTCCTTTTTTATCTCTTCTGGGAACTGACACTGATACCCATGTTCCTTCTGATAGGTATTTGGGGCGGTTCCAACAGGATTTATGCCGCAATAAAATTTGTTCTTTTTACTCTGGCTGGCAGTGTTTTAATGCTGGTCGGTATTATTGTACTGTATTATGCCGGTGGGAAGACATTTGATATTTTGACACTCTCCAGTGCAAGTTATCCGCACCATCTTCAAGTATGGTTGTTCCTTGCATTCTTTGCAGCGTTTGCAGTTAAAATGCCCATGTTCCCAATACATACCTGGCTTCCAGATGCTCATACAGAAGCACCCACTGCAGGCAGTGTTTTACTTGCCGGAGTTTTACTTAAGATGGGAGCCTATGGTTTTTTAAGATTTTCTCTGCCCATGTTCCCATATGCGGTAAAGTTGCTTTTTCTTCCATTACTTGTCCTATCCGTTACAGCAATTATCTACGGCGCCTATGTTACATTGATGCAAAATGATATGAAAAGATTAATAGCCTATTCCAGTGTCAGCCATATGGGATTCGTTACACTAGGGATTTTTACTCTTAACCAAAATGGTATTGAAGGTGGTATGCTGCAGATGATAAATCATGGAGTTATAACAGGCGCACTTTTTCTCTGCATTGGGATGATCTATGAAAGGACACATACAAGGATGATTGATGACTATGGAGGACTATCCAAGACCGTTCCAATTTTTGCGGTCTTTTTTACGCTTTTTACACTTGCAGCTATCGGTTTTCCGGGTATGAATGCATTTGTTGGTGAATTCCTTATCATAAGCGGGGCATTCAAGGCAAATATGGTAATTGCAGCATTTTCCATCATTGGTGTGGTCCTCGGAGTAACTTACATGGTCTGGCTATATTATCGCGTTGTTCTTAATGAAATAAACCCAAATACAAAGTCTCAACTCTCTGATTTAGATTTTAGAGAAATAACAACCCTGGTACCGCTAGTTGTTTTGGTATTTTTTATTGGACTACAGCCTGGAGTCCTATTGAGTTATATGCACGTTTCAGTAGAACATCTCCTCGAACACGTCAACGCAGAAAACCTTGAAGTATATGATTCAGTTACTTTATTTGCTCGGTATTTGAAAGAAATAATTGGATGGGTATAGATCTCCACATTGCAATCGATTGGGTGATTTCATGGACCTAAGCCAATACTTTACATCAAGTGATATAACCGGGATCGCTCCGGAGATTATTTTGACATTGACTGCATTGGTTGTCCTGACGCTAGAGATGGCCCGGGTAACTCGGCCAGGAATTATCTTGTTAGTAGCAGCTTTTGGTCTTGTGTTGGCTGGTGCTGCAATAGTTCAGGGAGGCACTGGAGATAAAATTCTTTTCGGCGGCATGCTTTATCTCAGCAAGTTTTCAATGTTTTTTGATTTTCTTTATATCTCTGTGGGATTAGCCACGATGATCATCTCGCAGGGATACCTAGAAAAAATGGGAAGTGAATCCCGAGGTGAATATCCTGCGCTCATTTTATTTGCTATTATCGGTATGATGCTGATGACAAGAGCAAACGACTTGGTGATGGTTTTCCTTGGTCTGGAGCTACTTTCTCTATCGCTTTACGTGTTAGTGGGATTTCTCCGCCATAACCTTTACAGCAATGAATCAGGATTAAAATATTTATTACTGGGAGCCTTTGCCACGGGTTTTTTCCTTTTTGGTGCAGCGCTTACATATGGTGCTACAGGTACTACAAACCTTTCAGGGATCGCTTCAGCAATTGCTTCAGGAACCATTCTTTCTGATGTCTACCTTTATTTAGGAATTGGGCTGTTACTAATAGGGTTTGCTTTCAAGGTCGCATTAGCGCCATTTCATATGTGGTCTCCCGATGTTTATCAAGGGGCTCCCACAACAGTGACAGGATTCCTATGTACAGCGCCAAAGGCTGCTGGATTTGGAGCATTATTGAGAGTATTTATGATTGCATTCCCAGAAATATTTTCTGGATGGGAAAATCTCTTTTGGGTTTTGGCTGCATTAACAATGACGGTGGGGAATATCTCTGCCCTCGTACAATCAAATGTAAAACGAATGCTTGCGTTTTCCAGTGTCTCCCATGCCGGGTATTTGGTCATGGGGGTACTTGTGAATGATGTTGCGGGCATTTCAGCGATATTATTCTATTTAGTAGTCTACTCTACCATGAATCTCGGTGCTTTTGCAATTATATCGTCAGTGGAAAAAGATGGGCAAGAGGTAACATTCAAGGATTATCGAGGCATGGCTTCTAGAAACCCTTTGCTTTCAGTTGCGATGGCATTATTCATGATTTCACTGGCTGGATTTCCCCCCACTGCTGGATTTGTCGCAAAATATGGACTTTTTTCAGCAGCTATAGCAAAAGATTATATTTGGTTGGTAATTATTGCAGTTCTCAATACACTGGTTTCTTTTTATTATTATTTTCGTATTATTGTGAATATGTATATGCGAAACGAAAAAGAAGGTTTACAACCCTCTATGGGATTTCTTACAGCAGGACTTATCGCTTTGTTCGTTGCCGCTGTATTTTTTCTTGGGATAACTCCTGGATATCTTTTGGAAATCACAATTGATGTGGCAACTGGTGCATCCTGATATTTCCAAATGGTTTTGAAGACACATTTGGTTAACCTATGATTATTAAATTATAATTATGATCTCTTATGGTTGATATACCTAGGATGAAAAAACAAAACCCAAAGTTGAAAGCCCAACTCCTGTTGGGCTTTTTGCTCTTCTGGATTGGATGCGGTGCGCCACGGAATATTACCAATTTCACTGGACACACTATGGGTACGACCTTTTCTATCAGAATCATTCCGACTGAATCATTTAATAATTACCAAAAATTAGAACTAGGTATAGATTCAGTTTTAGAAGCAGTAAACCAACAGATGTCTACTTGGGATCCAAACAGTGAAATTTCCAAGTTTAATCGAAGTAGATCGACCGATCCCATTCCAGTTTCAGCACAATTATTTGAAGTGGTTGAAAGTGCAATGTCAATTTCAGAAAAGACAGATGGTGCATTTGATATCACAGTCTTTGAGCTCATGAGTTTATGGGGATTTGGGCCAGCTCCCAAAAATGGGATGCCAACCGATGAAGAAATAAGTAAAGTATTGAAAAGAACCGGATGGGACCAGATTAAATTATTAGATAATAGTATAAAAAAGCTGAATCCAAAAATAAAAATAGATCTTAATGCAATTGCAAAAGGATATGGTGTTGATCAGGTGTTTCACTATATTAGTTCGCTAGGATACACTGATGTGTTTGTTGAAATAGGAGGAGAGGTACGCTGTTCCGGCAAGAACCAGTACAATAAATCCTGGAGTTTGGGAATTGAAGATCCGGAACATGGTGCTTCATTGGATCAAGACCTGGCTGGTGTAGTTGTTCTTGAGGACAAAGCCACGGCCACATCTGGAAATTATCGGAATTTTCTGGATTTTGATGGTGAGATTCTTGGGCATACTATCAATCCTAAATCGGGGATACCTTTAAAAACGGATGTCTTATCTGTAACTGTATTGGCTGAATCCTGTATGATGGCCGATGCCTGGGCTACAGCACTAATGACAATGGATTTTAAAACAGGAAAAAAATTAGTTCGATCTGAAAAAGGTTTGGATGTGATCTGGATTATTAAAAGACCCGATGCATCCCGAAAAATCATTAGCACAAAAAATATTAAGGTCGCAGATTCAATATATTAAATTATAAACTAGTAAAATCTACTTTAATAATGTTCGATCATATTTCCATTCTATAAGAGAATCAATGTAATTTTTGGGCTAACAAAAAAACGAATACGGTAGATATGTCAAAACATAGAATATTCAGTTTTATTTTATTAACGCTTCCAGTTTTAACATTAGCGGGAGATATTGGTCATGGTGCCACACCTCATTTAGATGGAGAAAATTTAGCGATATTTTGGGTTGTTCCTTTTGTTGGGATTCTACTTTCTATTGCGGTATTTCCCCTTATTGCACCCCATTTCTGGCACCACAATTTTGGTAAAGTGTCATTATTCTGGGCGATGTCTCTGATCATCCCTTTTCTGTTAAGCCAGGGTCTGGAGATTACTCTTTATGAACTCCTACATGTTGGATTACTGGAATATGTGCCTTTTATAATTCTTTTACTGGCACTATTCACTATTTCAGGCGGGGTGCGTTTAAAAGGTTCCCTAGTTGGAACACCCGTTTTAAATACGCTACTGATATTTATAGGAACGGTATTGGCAAGTTGGATGGGAACCACAGGTGCTGCCATGCTGCTGATCCGTCCCCTAATTCGGGCTAATGCACATAGAAAGAATAAAGTTCATGTGATCATTTTTTTTATATTCCTGGTTGCAAATATCGGCGGTTCATTAACCCCTTTGGGAGACCCGCCTCTTTTCTTAGGTTTTCTAAAGGGTGTTGACTTTTTCTGGACCACATCTGCCATGTTGATGCCCATGCTGTTCATGGTTACCTGTTTATTGATTATTTTTTTTGGCATAGATACATATTTTCATAGGAAGGAATCAACTCCAGAACTTGAAAATCAAGGATCAGAAAAACTAGGATTGGATGGATCGTTTAACCTCTTATTACTGGTCGGGGTCATTGGGGGAGTTCTAATGTCCGGATTTTGGAAACCTGGGATTCATTTTGAGATTTATCATGTCCATTTGGAATTACAGAATCTATTCCGGGATGTGTTACTTCTTGCCTTGGCTATTGCTAGTTGGACTATAACATCAAAAGAAATTAGAACGGCGAATGAATATACCTGGTTTCCAATCATAGAAGTTGGAAAATTATTTGCAGGGATTTTTGTTACAATTATTCCTGCCATCGCAATTTTAAAAGCTGGCACTCATGGCGCCTTGGCATTGGTGGTCTCATCCGTGTCCACAGAAACTGGGGAACCCATCAATTACATGTATTTCTGGCTCACTGGAATACTTTCAAGTTTTTTGGATAATGCGCCGACCTATCTTGTATTCTTTAATACAGCCGGAGGAGATCCTGTTCTTCTTATGGGTGAAATGTCCAACACCTTATTAGCCATTTCTGCCGGAGCAGTGTTCATGGGTGCCAATACGTATATTGGGAATGCACCTAACTTTATGGTTAAATCCATATCTGAATCATCCGGCATAGAAATGCCCAGTTTTTTTGGTTATTTATTTAAATGGTCATTTCCTATTCTATTCCCACTTTTTATTTTAGTTACCTATCTCTTTTTCTAATGAGAATTACAAAGGTTACAACAAAGGGTGGAGATGATGGACAGACAAGTCTTGGTAATGGACAACGCGTTTCAAAAAATCATTTGCGTATTCATGCCATGGGAGCAGTAGACAAGTTAAATTCAGTCATTGGTTGGACTCGATCTATTGCACAAAGCGGTATTAAGGATGATTTAGAAAAAATACAGCAGGATCTCTTTAACCTTGGAGGCGAACTGGCGGTATCTGGTGGTGATCAGGAGTTATTAAAAAAGACTCGATTAGAATGGTTAGAAATTGAATCGGAAACAATGAATAAGGAACTGCCGCCCCTAAAGGAATTTATTCTACCGGGAGGATCGGAACTTTCTTCCAGAATTCATATTGCCAGAACAGAATGCAGAGATACGGAAAGAACTTTGGTTGCACTAGGGGAAGTAGAAACCGTACCAGACCTCCAGAGACACTATTTGAACCGGTTATCTGATTATTTATTTATTCTTGCAAGAAAAGTAAAAAATGACGAAGGTTCAACGGAAATTCCATGGGATTACAATGAATAAAATGAATTTTAATAATACACCCATTGACTGGGATCAGGTTCATGGTGTTATCGAAGAAGCATCCCGGATTATGCTCACGACACACGAAAACCCTGATGGTGATGGCCTAGGATCTCAGTGCGGATTATATCATCATTTAAACGAAATCAATAAGGAAGTTCGCATCATTAATTATTCTCCTTTACCTGTTGAATATGAAAATTTAAACGTGGATAGGATTTTTGAAACCTACAATGAATCCGAACATAATGATTGGATGGAAGGTGCCGACCTTGTTATCATTTTTGATGTGGGTGATTTTGTCAGAATTAGAACCATTGTTGACGCAATTGAAAAGTACAGTCTTAAAACAATGAATATGGATCATCATCCGCACCCGGACAACCATCCGTTTACCTACAACCTGGTTGACCTTTCGGCAGCTGCTACGGGGTGTATGGTATATGATTATTTGCAGGTTGCCAGGGACAAACCGATTGTTAAGAAAAGTTTAGAGGGAATCTATACTGCAGTTATGACCGACACGGGATGTTTTAGATACAGCAATACAAACAATAAATGCCATGAAATTGCGATAGAATGCTTGAACATCGGTGTTGAAACCCATACTATTTATCAACGTGTATATGAAAACAGTACAATATCCCGGATGGAACTTATGGGTGAATTTTTATCCAATTTAAATTATGAATTGGAGGGCTGTCTGGCCTGGTTTGTTATTACTCAGGATATGATGAATCGAGCAAATGCTACAAAAGCAGACGTAGAAGGTTTTTCTGATATGGTACGAACGATCAGTGGAGTGGAGGTAGCACTCATGATCTTTGAACAGAACCAGTCGAGCTGTAGAATTAATTTTCGGTCAAAAGGGAAATACAGTGTCAACGATATTGCAAAATCCCTAGGTGGAGGAGGCCACGCATTTGCTGCGGGTGCGATAGTGTCGGGATCGCTTAGTGATGTAAAACAAATGGCAGTGCAAGCCAGCATTTCATCCATCAATTCCAAAATGGATGGATCCAGCGAATGAAAATTTTCCTGGCAAGAGATGCAGGATATTGCTTTGGCGTTCGAGATGCTGTAAATCTTGCCTATGATACAGCCGAGGCCCATGGTGAAGTGTATATGCTGGGTACCATAGTTCATAATGAACGAGTCATTGAAAATCTTTCGAATGCGGGAAGCAAAGTTGTTGAAACGCTGGATGATGTACCTGAAGATAAACCCATACTTTTTCGCGCGCATGGCACTGCCCCGGAACTCTGGAAAAAAGCGGATAAAAAAAAATTAAACCTGATTGATGCTACCTGTCCTTTGGTGACGGAAATACACGATGAGATAAAAAAACTGGAAGAAGAAGGTCGAAGGACAATCATTATTGGGGATCACGGGCACGATGAAGTTATTGCTATCGCAGCACAAGTGAGTAATCCAATCATTATTGCAAATGTGGATGAAGCCAAAGTACTCCGGAAAATGAAAAAAGCAGGAGTGGTAAGCCAATCCACACAAATGATTGAAAATGTACAAGAAATCATGAACGTACTGATGGAAAAAGTATTTGATCTTCGGTTTGTGAATACGATCTGTTTTCCTACCAGACGAAACCATGAGCAAATCAAAGAACTGGCAGTGCAATGTGATGTTATGATTGTAATAGGATCTTTTACGAGTGCAAATTCCAAGCGGTTAACCCAGTTAGCCTTGGAAAGGAATAAACGTTCATACCAGGTTACTACCACGGAAGAGCTGGATATGTCCTGGTTTAATGATTGTGAAACAGTAGGCATTTCTGCAGGCGCCTCCACTCCGGATGAGATCATTAATGATGTAGTCAAACATATAAAAATAATTGGTCGTGTGGCCGAGAAGGAAATAGTGTATGAGTAAAGGTACATTTGAAGTGAAAGTAGGACTAGCAGAGATGCTTAAGGGCGGCGTCATTATGGATGTGACAAATTCCGAACAGGCAAAAATTGCAGAAGATGCTGGTGCCTGTGCTGTCATGGCATTGGAACGAATTCCGGCGGATATACGAAAAGATGGCGGTATTTCCCGGATGAGCGATCCGGAAATGATTGAAGGTATTCAAAAAATTGTATCAATTCCTGTAATGGCAAAGTGTCGAATAGGTCATTTTGCAGAAGCACAGGTGTTGGAAACACTTGAGATCGACTTTATTGATGAAAGTGAAGTTCTTACTCCGGCAGATGAACATAACCATATTTGGAAGCATGATTTTAAAGCGCCCTTTGTGTGTGGATGCAGAAATCTGGGGGAAGCACTCCGCAGAATTGCTGAGGGTGCTGCCATGATCAGGACAAAAGGTGAAGCTGGCAGCGGGAATATTGTTGAGGCAGTTCGCCATATGAGAACTGTGATGACCGAAATTAAGCGTGTGACAAGACTTGATCAGGAGGAACTTGTTGCCGAATCCAAAAACTTTGGTGCACCTCTTTCGCTTATCCAGCAGGTTGCAAAACTAGGTAAACTGCCTGTACCCAATTTTGCTGCAGGAGGGATCGCCACACCTGCTGACGCTTCACTGATGATGCAGCTTGGTGCTGAATCAGTTTTTGTGGGTTCAGGAATTTTTAAAAGTGATGACCCTGCTGCCCGTGCAAAAGCCGTTGTAGAAGCCACAACTCATTACCAGGATCCAAAAAGTGTCGCAAAGGCCAGTACCGGTTTGAAAAATGCAATGAAAGGATTGGACATGTCCGAAATTCCTGAAGAAGAAAGACTCCAAGAAAGAGGCTGGTAATTAAAGTCGGCGTTTTAGAACTACAGGGCGATTTTGCCCTCCACCACCGCGTTTTTAAAGGGCTCGGTATTGATTCAGTTCCCATAAAGGTATCGGCGGATTTAGGCGGGATTGATGGGCTGGTTATCCCTGGCGGGGAATCAACAACCATGTCTTTACTTATCGATTCCTATGGTATGCATGAACCCCTTGTAGATTTTGGTAAATCAAACCCTGTCATGGGCACCTGTGCCGGTCTGATAATGATGGCAAAAACGGTCCATGATGAGCGTATTAAATCTTTGGGATTTTTGGATATTGTTGTGGATAGGAATGCCTATGGAAGACAAATTGAATCAGCAACAGAAGTGGTTCAATACACATTTAACACCGATCATAAACTAGAATTGTCCACAACACTAATCCGGGCACCAAAAATATCAGAATTGGGAGATAATTTGCATGTCATCGGTAAATTTAACGGGTCACCCGTTGCCGTTCTTTCCGGGCACCATTTGGGATTGTCCTTCCATCCGGAGTTGGATGGGATTGACATTTTTCACAAAATTCTTTTTGACCCGGACAGTCAGGTCTATTACAAAAAAATAAATCAAGCATATGCAGCTTAACTATCTACCGAATATTAAAGGTCCGGAGGATATTCGCAGTTTATCTGAGAATGAACTGCATGAATTGTGTGAAGAACTTCGAGCTCACACCATTGATACAATTACCGAGATCGGTGGTCATTTAGCTCCGACCCTGGGTGTAATAGAATTGACAATTGCGCTTCATTATGTGTACAATACCCCGGAAGATAAACTGATCTGGGATGTAGGGCACCAGGGCTATGCACATAAATTACTGACTGGGCGATTTGAAGAATTTCCGACGATCAGACAATTTAAAGGATTAAGCGGATTTCTTAAACGGTCTGAGAGCGAGTACGATGTCATTGGTGCTGGGCACGCTTCCACATCTATTTCGGCAGCTTTGGGTATTGCAGAAGGGCGTCGCCAGAAAAATGAAAATTTTAAGGTAGCAGCAATTATAGGCGATGGAGCTATGACCGGTGGCCTTGCTTATGAAGGAATCAATAATGCGGGTCATCTGGGAAAACAGTTTTTGGTTGTCTTGAACGACAATGAAATGTCTATCAGTCCTAATGTAGGTGCTATCTCAACCTATTTTACCCGCTTGATCTCTAACCCGCTTTATAACAGGGTTCGAAATGAATTCTGGGATTTGACGGGTAAATTACCTGTAGCCAGAAGGAAGACCAGGTCCTTCATAAAAAAAGTGGAAGAAAGTTTAAAAAGCCTCATTATTCCTGGAATATTATTTGATGAACTGGGCTTTCGTTATTTTGGACCCATTGATGGTCATGACTTAAATGAGGTGATACACACCCTGGAAAATATCAAAGATATCCAGAACCCTGTTCTCCTTCATGTCCTGACAAAGAAAGGTAAAGGAATGGTATCCATGGATGTTGAAAGCCGTGAATACCATAATGATGCAGTTAAATTTCACGCAGTAAAACCCAATGGAAAGGCTCAGTCCTCAGATAAAATTGAAACAAATGTTCCAATTCAATCTCCCGTCCCCAGTTTCCAGGATGTATTTGGTAAACTATCCTGTGAAATTGCTCGAAACAGGGATGATACGGTTTGTATTACGGCGGCCATGCGCGAAGGAACAGGGCTTGTACCATATTCACAAGAATTTCCAGATCGATATTATGATGTAGGTATCGCTGAAGGCCACGGCGTTACATTTGCATCCGGTTTAGCGGCACAGGGTATCAGGCCAATTGCAGCGATCTATTCCACCTTTTTGCAGCGTGCTTATGATCATATCATCCACGACTGTGCCATACAGCATCTTCCTGTTATTTTTTGCATGGACCGGTCCGGTATTGCCGGTGAGGACGGTCCCACTCACCACGGCGCATTGGATATTGCTTATTTACGCTGCATCCAGGATATGATCGTAACCGCGCCAAAAAATGGAAATGAATTCAGGCATTTACTCTATACCGCACTGAATATTACTGAAAAGCCATTTTCAATTCGTTACCCAAAAGCAAGTTCAGTAGAATTTGATGAAACCGGACAGATGGAACTCCTTCCGATTGGTTCCTGGGAAACATGTCAAAAAGGTTCAGATGTTGTTGTTCTGGCTGTGGGACCGATGGCCTATACTGCAATGGACGCAGCTAAAAACCTTGCATCAATAGGAATAACCTGTGAAGTAGTAAATTGCAGATTTATTAAGCCCATGGATACTGCTTACCTTGATTCTATTAAATCTAAGTTTTCCAAGGTCATTACACTGGAAGAAGGTACAGCCACAGGTGGTTTTGGAGACGGTGTTGCCAGTTGGCTTTTGGAAAATGGTTTTTCCGGAACGCTGAAACGCATTGGCCTGCCGGATACGTTTGTTGAACATGGTTCTCGCGACCAGATTCTTACTATGCTGGGCCTGGACGCAAATGGGATTGCTAAAACAATCCAGGAAATGGTAACTAAAAAGGAAAAACCTGTCACTCCTTAAAACTTGAATTCTCTTTTTCTGGCAATATCAGGACTTATGCTCTTTGGATTGGGGTATCGTTTTTATGCTTCATTTATTGCTCATAAAATATATGCGATCCAAGAAATTAAAGATCAAGTACCGGCTGTGGAATTCGAGGATGGGATTGATTTTGTACCCACGAAAAAAGAGATCCTGTTTGGTCATCATTTTACATCCATTGCTGGTGCAGCACCCATCATAGGCCCCTGCATCGCTGCGTATTGGGGCTGGCTACCTGCATTAATTTGGATCGTTTTTGGAACCATTTTTATGGGGGCTGTCCATGATTTTGGCGCCCTTGTGATTTCGGTTCGTGAAAAAGGAAAAACCATCGCAGACATAACTGGTACCATTATAAATAAACGTGTACGAACTATGTTTCTTATCTTTGTAATGATGCTTTCCTGGTTAGTACTGGCTGTATTTGCCATGGCGATTGCAGGGTTATTTGTGAGTATCCCTTCAGCAGTGCTGCCTGTAAATATTGAAATCCTGCTTGCATTGATTATGGGCTATGTACTCTATTTAAAAAAAATAGATGCACTTATACCTTCTATAACAGCCCTGGTTCTTTTGTATTTTTTTGTGTACCTTGGTTCTCTATACCCGGTTTCATTCGAACCGCTAGGATTGGATCAATCCTCCCAAACCACCCTGTGGATTGTTCTCTTATTCATATATTCAGGTATTGCCAGTCTCCTGCCAGTCTGGCTATTGCTCCAACCCCGAGATTTCATTAATAGTCACCAGCTCATTTTTGGACTGGGCATAATCTTTATTGGAATTGCCATAGCCCAACCTGCCGTAGATGCACCTATGATTCGCACTGCAGGAGAAGGTATTCCGAATTTATTTCCTTTATTATTTGTGACTGTCGCCTGCGGTGCTATCAGTGGCTTTCATGGTCTGGTAGCATCAGGAACGACTTCAAAGCAGGTTTCAGATATAAGGGATACAAAACTAATAGGATATGGCTCCATGGTGGGTGAAGGAACTCTTGCACTTGCATCACTAATAGCTGCAGTAGCCGGTATATCGTTGGTTTCACAATGCAACCTGCCTTCTGTGGGGACTGTTAGTGATTTAAACTGGCATATTTATTATGATACGTGGGCAAATGCAACGACAAATAAAGCTACGGCATTTGTTTTAGGAGGCGGGGCATTAATAGAATCCATTGGGATTCCTGCGCCATTGGCAAAAACGATCATGGCCGTCCTGGTCATTTCTTTTGCAGCAACAACACTGGATACAGCCACACGTATACAGCGGTTTATCCTTATGGAGATTGGGGATGCATCTCACATAACTCCGCTTCAAAACCGTTATACAGCAACACTAATTGCCATTTTACCTGCATTGGCACTTACATTATGGAATGTGACAGATCCAGTTTCAGGAACATTACTGAAAGCCGGCTGGGTTCTCTGGCCTATTTTCGGAGCATCCAATCAAATGTTGGCCGCACTTACATTGATGATGGTCTCAATTTACTTTTGGAAAAAAAATAAAACAGTTTTACCCCTGATTCTGCCATTTATATTTCTATCTGTAACTACGGTTGCATCTCTTCTTACGCATGCTATGTCTTTCATGGGGAACAATCGACTTTTATTTGTTATTGTTGCTATATTACTCCTGCTTACTTTATGGATGTTGTACGAAGGTTGGTTGGTTTTTCGCAAGGGTCGGTCAGCAAAATAGAATTCAAAGATGAGTGATCAATTAAATTTATTTACCAAATCCCTCGAGCAGTGGCAAAAGGAGGTGAATTCTTCATCAACCCGTGATGCTGATTTTGATACCCTTTCCGGGGAAAAGCTGGAATCATGCTATTTCCCTGAAAATCCCAGTGCAGACTATATGGACAGATTGGGTTTTCCCGGCCAATTCCCCTATACCCGTGGTGTGCATTCCAATTTGTATCGCGGAAAACTCTGGACCATGCGCCAGTTTGCAGGATTTGGAACCCCTGAAGAAACAAATCAGCGTTTCAAAAACCTGTTAAAAAAAGGACAGACAGGACTTTCGGTCGCCTATGATATGCCCACCCTAATGGGCTACGATCCCGATCATCCATTTTCCCATGGGGAAGTAGGGAAATGCGGTGTTAGCGTATTTTCTCTACCGGGTATGGAAACTCTCTTTGACGGAATAAATCTAGAAGATATTTCCGTTTCACAGACTATAAATGGTCCAGCAATTATTCTATTAGCATTTTATATCGCTGCTGCAGAAAAACAGGGAGTGGAACTCAATCGTCTCCAGGGTACCCTGCAAAATGATATCTTGAAAGAATTCACAGCGCAAAAAGAATGGATTTTCCCTCCTAAACCATCCATGCGCATCATAACGGATATGCTGAGCTATTGTACTAAAACCATGCCAAAATACAATACCATATCCATCAGCGGGTACCACATCCGTGAAGCAGGGTCAACTGCTGCACAGGAACTGGCCTTCACATTAGCAGATGGTTTCTCTTATGTTGAGCATGGACTTAAAGCAGGTTTGGATGTTGACGATTTTGCGCCGCGGCTATCTTTCTTTTTTAATTCCCATCTAGATTTTTTTGAAGAAATTGCAAAATTCAGGGCTGCACGCCGAATCTGGGCAAAACGTATGAAACACACCTATGGCGCAAAAAATGAGAGATCCTGGAAACTTCGCTTTCATACCCAGACCGCAGGATGCAGTTTAACAGCCCAGCAACCTGAGATCAACATCGCCCGCACAGGGTTCCAGGCGTTAGCGGGTGTACTGGGTGGTACCCAGAGTTTGCATACCAATTCCATGGATGAAACGTTGGCATTGCCAACAGAGAAAGCAGCAGAGATTGCTCTAAGGACTCAACAATTAATAGCGTATGAAACGGGTGCAGCACATGTTGTAGATCCATTGGGTGGCTCCTGGTACATTGAAGAATTAACGGATCAGATTGAAGCCAAGGCTGAGGAATATTTTTCCGAGATTGAAAGTCTTGGAGGTGTCATCTCTGCTATCGAACAGGGATTTTTTCAGCGTGAGATAGCTCGTTCCGCATCTGAGTATCAATCTAAAGTAGATGAAAAACGAAGAATAGTTGTTGGGGTGAATAAATTTATTAAGGATCATGAAGAAATAGAGATCCCTGTATTGGAAATTGGCACTGAGACAGGCGCAGATCAGTGCAAAAAATTGGGTGAATTAAAACAGTCTCGAAATGAATCCAATGTGCAAACTGCTCTCCTTAACATCCAGGAAGCCTGTAAGAATGATACCAACCTTATGCCGCCGATTATTGAGGCAGCAAAAGCCCATGTAACCTTGGGAGAAATCGTTGTAGCGATGAAAGCAGAATTTGGCGAATGGCAGGAAGCTGCTGTTTTTTAAATGTGGTTTGGGGAAGAATAATGGTTGAATCTGAATATCATTTTCCTAAGTTCGGTGCTTGTCTTGGTTATAATTTAGGATCAGGTAAACATTTTTATTTTTTCCTGTGATATAAAACTTCAAAGAGGAGAATTTATACGTGGAACGTAAAATAGTGCATGTGATCGGAACGGGAACTATCGGAGAACCTCTTATCGGACTTTTATGCGATTATGATAACCAATTGGGAATTGATGAAGTCACTTTCCATAAAAACTCCGCACTGCGTCGAGACAGGTCTAAAGTAACAGATTTATTAGACCGCGGTGCTCGTTTATCTGTTGATGAAGGGAAAGAGCAGGAATTTAAAAAACTTGGGATGGTTTCGGATTTTGAAACAGAAGAATCAATAAAACGGGCTTCGGTGGTCATTGATTGTACACCCAAGGGAGTTGGGCATTCCAATAAAGTAACCTACTATGAAAAATTTTCTCACAATGTAAAAGGTTTTCTAGCTCAGGGAAGTGAGGATGGTTTTGGTAAAAAATATGCTCGGGGAATTAATGATAGTGCATTGAATTCATCTGATAAATTTATCCAGATTGTATCCTGCAATACCCACAACGTATCCTGTATCACTAACACGCTGGCCGTTAGTGAAGACCCGGATAATCTTGAAGAAGGGAAATATGTGTGTGTCCGCCGGGCCAATGACTTAAGTCAGGCTGGCAGTTTCATTCCTTCACCCCAGGTAGGATCCCATGACGATGAAAAATACGGCACCCATCATGCTGCAGATGCTGCAGGATTATTTGCAACCATGGGTATGGATCTTAATTTATTCTCATCTGCTATGAAGGTGAACAGCCAGTACATGCATGTATTATGGTTCAACCTGAAAGTTAAAGAACCGACAACACTTACATCTGTAAAGGAGATGCTTCATAATAATGAACATGTTGCAATGACATCAAAGGATTTAACAAGTACGGTTTTTTCTTTTGGACGGGACCACGGTCATTATGGAAGGATCATGAACCAAACAGTCGTTGTAGAACAGTCCCTCCACGTTCGTAATGAACATGAAATATCTGGTTTCTGTTTTACACCACAAGATGGAAATTCTATTTTAAGTTCGATTTCGGCGGCAGAGTGGGTTCTTTATCCCCATTCATACGAAGATAAGATTCAATGCTTGTCCCATTTGTTCTTTAATATCATTTGATCTTAATTATCGTTCGGGTTGCCACAGGTCCATTCCACTAAAAGATAGGATAGAGGTGTAAAAGTCTGGAATAGAATCTCCCGGAGTTATATTCTTTTTTCTGGTCGAGGTCCTTCTACAATGCTATAAGTAGAAATAAAAAAACCAGTTTTTGATCCGATAATTAAATCGGGTAAATTCCTGATAATGAGTGAATTACAAACATTGAATAAAACAATGATTCAAAGGGATCCCATTTTTAAAAAGTTTAAAAAGCAATTAAAAACTTTTTCTGGTTTATCCAGGGGAGATAGAATCATTGTTTCTGTTTCGGGCGGGTTGGATTCAGTAGCACTTTTATTGCTGATGAATTCAACTGAACAATTTAATCTCATAGTTGGCCATATTAATCATAACCTGCGTCCCGAAAGTGATAATGATAAGTCATTTGTTGAAGATCTAAGTGGTGATCTAAATATCCCGTACTATTCTAAATCATTAGATCCAAATTCCCGAAATAAAAGCACCAGTGTTGAAGAATGGGGCCGGACAAATCGTTATTCATTTTTAAAAAAGATCGCTAAACAAACAAATAGTAAATGGATTATGACGGCCCACCATGGAAATGACCAGGCTGAAACTGTGTTGATGAATCTAGCACGACAGTCGGGTGTTTCGGGGCTTAGAGGGATTGCAAAGCAGGATGGCAACCTCTTGCGGCCTTTTTTGGCGTTTACACAAAAGGAAATAAATGATTTTTCAAAAAGGACAGGATGTCTCTACAAGGAAGATTCCACTAATTCAGACATTACCATTCCAAGGAATTTCATTCGTCACAGGGTTGTAAAACCATGGGAAGATGAAGTTACTGGTCTCATTTCCGGTCTACAGGGATCCGTGCGGCATTTTAATGAATGGAAAACCGCTCTGGACTTTTTAATTATAAAATCACTTTTCCCAAATGTGAAAAAGTCCGACAAAAGGTTTGATATTCCAATGGATATGATGATCACACTGCCAAAAATGGCGAAAATAAGGTTGGTACACCTTTTGATGGATGATTCAGGCAGTGAACTGTGGTCAAAACATCAACTTAATATGCTGAACCAATTTATAAATAAAGACAATACTGGAAATGTGCATGAACTGCATAATGGGTGGAGACTGCTCCACAATCGAGATGTATTGATTGGAGAAAAGATATCTGCTGATATTCAAAAAAATGCAGTTGAACTTTATCCAAACGTACCGTTAAACTACAATGAGTATAGGTATGAACTGATTCTCAATGGTAGATACGATCCAAGTGAAAATACCAATACGGAAACTATAAACTGGTCCATTTTAAAAAATCGGAAACTTGAAATTCGTACCTGGAAGAAAGGAGATTCGTTTCAACCCTTGGGTATGGATGGGCACCAGAAGATCAGCGATTTTCTAATCAATGAAAAAGTGGACTGCCTTGCGAAAGAATCTCAAAGTGTGCTGACTGCAGACGGGGAAATTGTATGGGTATGCGGAAGAAGAATCTCGGATCGGGTCAAACTTACTGAATCAACAGCTGAAACAGCTTTCCTTATTTGTCAACCCATTCAAACATGAAAAACCTAACAAACAATCTGGCACTGCTTTATTCATCTGCTGATATTCAAAATAGAGTATCTGCTATGGGCAAATCCATATCCGAAAAATTTGAGGCAAAAGACCCGATTTTTATTGGTGTTTTAAATGGCAGTTTTATGTTTATGGCAGACCTATTACGGGCAGTTACAATTGAATGTGAAATGGATTTTATCAAGGTGCGGAGTTATTCCGGTAAAAAATCATCTGGAACTATTCAACTTATTAAGGATATATCAGCTGATGTGACGGACAGGAATGTAATTTTGGTAGAGGATATTATCGACACGGGACATACCGTCCAGTTTTTACGTGAAAGATTTTTTAGCGCATCACCAAAATCACTCTCAATTGCAACTTTATTACTTAAACCAGATGTAGCAAAACTAGATTTTCCAGTAGATTTTATTGGGTTTGAAATTCCGCCAGAATTTGTTGTAGGATACGGGTTGGATTACAATCAAAAATTAAGACATTTAGATGGGGTATACCGACTGGAAGGTAAATCTTACAATTAAGGGTATTTATGCAAAATAAAAAACAAAATCCAAAACAGGATCCAAACAAATCCGGTCAACATAATCAGCCGGAAAATTTCGACTGGAAACGTGCTGGTAAAACCAGTTTTGTCTGGCTGATGATCATTTTTGGTGCTGTATATGTTTCCGGGTTATTAACAGAAACAGGGAAAAAAGAAATAGAGATAGAATACACAGAATATAGAAAATACTTGGACAATGGTGATATTCAGAAAGGAGTAATCATGGGTGATGTTTTCCACGGTGAGTTCAAGGTCCCCCAGACCCTGGATACGCCTATTGGAGGCCAGTTAAATGAGATCACTCATTTTAAGCTTACATTGCCTTTTGTTGATCGTGAAAATACAGAAGAATGGGATGCAGCTGGATTAGACTATACCTTCAAAGAAAAAACGATCGATTGGACTGGGTATCTTCTCAATATGCTTCCCTGGATTCTCCTTTTGGGTTTCTGGTTTTTCATGATCAGAAGAATGCAGGGAGGAGCTGGCGGTATTGGCGGAATATTTAAATTCGGAAAAAGCCGTGCGGCACTCTGGACATCCGATCAGCCCAGGGTTACGTTTAAGGATGTGGCCGGATGTGAAGAAGCAAAAGAAGAACTGAAAGAGGTGATCGACTTTTTGAAAAACCCGAAACGGTACCAAAAGTTGGGTGCTCAGGTCCCTAAAGGTGCCCTGCTTGTAGGTCCCCCGGGCACAGGTAAAACACTGCTTGCACGTGCAATCGCAGGTGAAGCAGTGGTTCCATTTTACAGTATAAGCGGCGCTGATTTTGTTGAAATGTTTGTTGGGGTTGGAGCATCCCGGGTGCGAGACCTTTTTGAACAGGCAAAAAAGAGTTCTCCATGTATTGTGTTTATAGACGAAATGGACGCCGTCGGTCGCCAAAGGGGCGCCGGGATTGGCGGTGGTCACGATGAACGTGAACAAACGTTGAATGCATTGCTGGTGGAGATGGATGGATTTGATAATTCTCAAAATGTAATTGTAATTGCAGCAACGAACCGTCCCGATGTTCTAGATCCTGCTCTGTTGAGGCCTGGTCGGTTCGACAGGCAGATTGTGGTGGATGTACCCGACATAAGGGGCCGTCTTGGAATCTTTAAAGTTCATACCAAGAAGGTTGTCATAAACCATAGAAAGGTAGACCTGGAATCGTTGGCAAAGGGTACACCAGGTATGGTAGGTGCTGATATTGCCAATATTGTAAATGAGGCTGCACTGCTTGCAGCTCGAAAACGAAAAAAATCCATCGATATGGATGATTTTGAAGAAGCAAAAGATAAGGTTATGATGGGGGTTCAGCGAAAGAGTATGATTCTCTCAGATGAAGAAAAAGAAGTCACTTCCTATCATGAAGCCGGTCATGCCCTGGTGGCTATTAGAACAAAAGGTGCAGATCCTGTTCATAAGATTACCATTATTCCACGGGGTCGTGCACTTGGCTTTACTATGCAGCTCCCCATAGATGAAAAACACGGCTATACTCGAAATTATGTCGAAGGGCGTCTAGCCATTCTCATGGGCGGGAGAAGTGCTGAAATGCTCATTTTTAACCAAATGACAACCGGGGCTGGAAACGATATAGAACAAGCAACTCAGATTGCCCGAAAAATGGTTACAGAGTGGGGAATGAGTGATCTGCTGGGTCCCATGACCTTTGGGAAGAAAAATGAAGAAATATTTCTAGGTCGGGAGATTCAATCTCACCGGGATTACAGTGAAGTGACAGCCCGTATGATCGATGAGGAAATTTCAAGAATTGTGCGGTATTCGCAAAGAATGGCTGATAAAATTCTTCAAAAGGATATAGATATTTTGCACCGTCTGGCTCAGGAATTATTGAAGTATGAGACCATTGATGCAGATGATCTGAAAAAGATTTTGAAGGGCAATAAATTAACCCGTCCTATTAATGGTCAGGTTAAACCAAGAAACCAGCGTAAACCTAGACGCCGTCGAACAAAAAAAACATCTCCAGGCAACGGATCACAGAATCAAACTCGGCAGCCGACAACAACCAACCAAAGTAAAAAAAGAGGGAAATCCAAACCAAATCAATCCAGAAAAAAACCGGAAGTGAAATCCTGAATTGAATCAAAGCATAACCCCGAACTCCTTCCAAAACTGGTGTCAAGATCCTGACCGTGAAACACTGGTTATGGGTATTATAAATGTAACCCCCGATTCCTTTAGCGATGGAGGTCAGTTTTATCACCCCGAAAAAGCTATCCTCCATGCAATACAATTAATTAAAGATGGTGCAGACATTATCGATATAGGAGGAGAGTCCAGCCGCCCAGGTGCAAACCATGTTTTATTGCAGGAAGAACTGGAACGTACTATCCCTGTGATTCAGAAGATTCGTCAAACATCACCTGATACATTAATTTCAATAGACACCTATAAGTCTGAAGTTGCTATACAGGCTATAGATGCGGGAGCCAATATGATTAACGATATCAGCGGTTTAACCATGGATAAAACCATGCCAAATATTGCTGCTGATCTGGGCGTTCCAATTGTTATAATGCATATGCAGGGAACACCTGCTAATATGCAGATTAATCCACACTATGAGGATCTAATTTTGGATATCACCTCTTTTTTTTCTGATCAGATCAAACTGGCAAACATTGCAGGCATAAAGATGGAGCGAATTATTTTAGATCCTGGAATAGGGTTTGGGAAGACCATAGACCATAATTTTCAATTGATTCAAAATTTGAATGAATTTTGCAAATTGGGATATCCCATTCTGATTGGACCTAGCAGAAAATCGTTTATTGGTACTACTCTTGATCTTCCACCTGAGGATAGACTGGATGGTACATCTGCCGTGGTTACAGCAGGAATTATGAATGGTGCTCGAATTGTGCGTGTTCACGATGTGAAAGAAATTAAGAGGGTTGTGACCATTACCGAAAAAATAAGGACGGCAGCATGACTCTTTTTAAACTGGGATTTCTGACCATTACGCTAATTGATGTGATTGACATTATTCTGGTTACCTGGATATTCTACAAAGTATCCCAGTATTTCAGGGAGACCCGGGCAGGTCAGATGTTGGTTGGTTTGGTGATTCTTCTCATATCATCCTTTGTATTTAATTCTTTTGGATTGAGTGCCATGTCTTGGTTGGTAAACCAGTTCCAGACCGTTTGGGTGGTAGCTTTTGTTATTCTCTTCCAGCCGGAAATTCGCCGCTTATTGATCTATGTTGGACAAACACGGTTTTTCCAGCGAATTTTTAGGATGGGCACATCTCGTTCACTGGAGGCCATAGTTGAAACATCCTTAAGTCTTTCTGAAAAAAAATGGGGCGCTCTCATTGTGATCCAAAGAGAAACAGGCCTCCGTTCATATAAAGAAGCCGGTACCCAATTAAAAGCTGAAGTTTCTACACCATTGCTCATGTCAATATTCAACCCTGGATCGCCCATGCATGATGGTGCTGTTATTTTGCAAAATACATTAGTAGAAGCAGCAGGATGTATACTACCTCTTACAGAGAGCCAGATGGTATTACCTGAAATGGGTACCAGGCATAGAGCTGCATTGGGGATCACGGAAGAATCAGATGCCGTTGTTGTGGTTGTTTCTGAGGAACGGGGCACCATTTCCACAGCTGAAAATGGCCGCTTTACCCATTTAGAAATGGATGAGATGAAACTGCGCCGTTATCTGAATGAGCGATTATTCATTTCTTCCGGCGACTGATAATAATACAATTCCCCCTTAATCCTTGTTTACTCGTGCTGTAAATTTTTATGTGGAGATAAGCGAATTAAAAGAGCAGTTCAGCCAGGCCAAGGAGAAGGATTCTGAGATTCGGAGGTATCTTTGACCTTGAAGCCAGGTCAAAAACACTAGAAAAACTCAGAGGACAATCATCTAATCCAGAATTTTGGAATGACAGTCAAGGCGCTTCCGCCATCCTGAAAAAAATCTCTCGAATCGAAAAAGAAATTGAATTGTGGACCGATCTATCTCGCCGCCACGATGATGTGGAAGTGCTATTTGAATTTGCAGAAGCAGGCGAAACAGAATTGCCGGAAATCCAAAAAGAATTAAGGGCCTATCAAAAGATCATTGATGATGTGGAGATGAAACTCATTTTGGGTAAACCGGAAGACATCAAGAATGCAATTGTATCTATTCACCCCGGCGCAGGCGGTACTGAAAGCCAGGATTGGGCTCAAATGCTCTATCGTATGTATACACGTTGGGCCGAAAAAGAAGAATTCAAGTTAGACGTTATTGATCTCCAGGCGGGGGATGAGGCAGGTTTAAAAGATGTTACTTTTGAAATCAAGGGTGATTATGCCTTTGGTATGGCTAAAGCTGAAGCAGGCGTGCACCGGATGGTAAGAATCTCTCCATTTGATTCAAACAGTCGCAGGCATACATCTTTTGCATCTGTTTTTGTGTATCCTGCTGTGGAAGAAGACATTGAAATTGATATTAATCCATCAGACTTGCGGATTGATACGTATCGGGCAAGTGGTGCCGGTGGCCAACATGTGAATAAAACCGACTCTGCTGTTCGGGTCACCCACATACCAACAAGAATTGTAGCCCAGTGCCAGAATGAACGATCCCAGCATAAAAATAAAAACCAAGCAATGAAAATCCTTAAGGCAAGGTTATACCAGGTTGAATTGGAGAAAGAGCGGGAGAAAAATAAAGAATTGGAAGACCAGAAGATGGAAATTGGTTGGGGAAGCCAGATCCGATCCTATGTTTTTCATCCTTACCAGATGGTCAAGGATCATCGTACCAAAGAAGAAAATGGAAATACGCAAGCCGTAATGGACGGTGATCTAAATCCATTTATCCGTGCTTATTTATTAAGCACAATTCGTAGGAAAAAAGAAGCCGTAGAGGAATAAGTATGTCAGACGACCACAAAAGTTTGCAGCAAATCATTGATTTCCGACTGAAAAAACTGAATACGCTACGGGAAGATGGAGTCAATCCTTACCCCACAAATTTTGATCCTTCTCATACAAGTGAAACCATTAAATCCAATTATAATAACCTGGAAGGGGAAACGGTCAAAATTGCAGGTCGCGTCATGGCGATTCGAAAAATGGGAAAAGCGTCTTTTGCACAGGTGATGGACTTGGAAGGGCGGATTCAATTTTTCATCAAGCGGGACGATGTTGGTGAAAAATTCTACGCGCATTTCAAATTGTTGGATATTGGTGATTATGTGGGTGTGGAAGGCACTGTGTTTACCACTAAAACAGGTGAGATTACTATTCATACGTCTGTTCTTACAATCCTGGCAAAAAGTATTCGTCCCCTGCCCATTGTAAAAGAAAAGGATGGGGAAGTTTTTGATGCATTTACTGATAAAGAACAGCGCTACAGGAACCGTCACCTTGACCTGATCCTCAATTCGGAAGTAAAAGAAACATTTATAAAGCGGGCTGCTATTATTAAATCCATACGGAAATTTTTAGATGAAAAAGGATTTTTGGAGGTTGAGACACCCGTACTGCAGCCCCTATACGGCGGTGCCAATGCACGCCCCTTTACCACACATCATCATGCATTGGATCATACCCTTTTTCTACGCATTGCTGATGAATTGTATCTAAAAAGGCTCATTATTGGCGGGATAGACCGTGTCTACGAGATCGCCAAAGATTTTCGCAATGAAGGCATGGATCGAAATCACAATCCAGAATTCACAATGCTGGAATTTTACTGGGCCTATGCTGATTATGAAGATTGCATGGATCTGGTGGAAAACATGATTCAGGAAACAGCGGAAAAAGTAGAAGCTTTAAATGTGGATTGGGGTGGAATGGATATTGATCTTTCCAAGAACTTTGAAAGAAAATCGTTTCTAGAACTGTTGAAAGAAGCCACAGGACACGATCTTGGGAATGTTAACGAGGATCAACTTCGAAAAGTGTGCAAAGAAAAAGACGTGGAAGTGGGAGATAATGACAATTATGGACAAATGCTGGATGAATTGATGAGCCAACTCGTAGAACCACATTTGATTAAACCTACATTCGTTATTGATTACCCTAAGGCCATATCTCCCTTAGCAAAAGCACATCGCAATGGAGATCCGAATTTGGTCGAACGTTTTGAACTGTTCATCGGTGGTGCAGAATTTGCCAATTCTTTTTCAGAGTTGAATGATCCGGTTGATCAGCGAAAAAGGCTGGAAGCACAGGCAGCCTTAAAGAAACGGGGCGATGAAGAAGCACAACCGGTTGATGAGAATTTTATTCAAGCCATGGAGTGCGGTATGCCGCCAACGGGCGGGGTTGGCATAGGAATCGATCGCCTCACGATGCTTTTGACTGGCAATCGTTGGATCAAGGACGTCATCCTCTTTCCGACGCTTCGTCCCGAAAATTTCTGATTATGCCTCTAAGCCTGCGGCTGGCACTTCGCTTCGTATTTTCCCCTAAACAAGGAAGTTTTTCCAGCTACGCAAGCTGGCTTGCCATTGGAGGACTTGCAATCGGCATTGCTGCCCTGATGCTTACTGCGAGTATTATACATGGGTTCCAGCAGGTAATTTCTGAGAAATTATCTTCCTTTGAAGGGCAGGGCAGGATCCAGCATATTCTTGGAAATTCAATCGATCTTACTGATCCAACGCTGGATTCACTTATTCAGCGTTCTTCCAATACAGTTGTACCCTTTGTCCGAGGGGTTTGCATGGTTAGGTCTGGGTCCAAAGCTGAAGGGGTTTTGGTTGAAGGGGTTCAATCCCTTCCAAAATCAATTTCAAACCACGACTTTGAACACATCCATGAAGGTGAAATTGTAATGGGAAGGGGCCTGGCAAATGGGCTGAATATCAAGAAAGGAGACCGGGTATTCATACAGGTATTTTCATCTGGACACTCTTTTTCAAATACACCACGGATCAGGCCTATGGTCGTAAAGGATATTTTTTATTCAGGGCTTCAGGAATATGATAAAACCCTGGCCTATACCAATCTGAAAGATGCACGAGACCTTTTTGGGTTTAAAACGGATGCTGCAACTGGATTAATTGTGAATGGTACTGAATTATCGCCTTTTATCACGGAAATGAATTATCCTTATTATTTTGAAACCTGGCGCGAGCGCCATGCGCTGTTGTTTGAATGGATCACCCTGCAACGCTGGCCCGCATATATTATGTTTGGACTTATTGCGTTGGTTGGAATTATCAATCTGCTGGCAGCCATAAACATGATCATTTTAGAAAAATCGGGGCAAATAGGGATTCTTATGGCCCAGGGTACACCTATACCTGCACTGAAACGAATTTTCATGTTCCAAGGCGGATTTATTGGGTTCATGGGTGGAATTATTGGTGGATTGCTTTCTACTGTGATCATTGTGTTACAATTCAAATTTGAGATTCTGAGCATTCCTGCAGAAATCTATTTCATGGACCAAATTCCTTTTTCCTTTGACTTTTCTGCTTTTGGAATTATTCTTACTCTTGTATTCTTTTTTTCCATTTTGGCATCCTGGTGGCCTACGAAAACATTAACACGAATGAATCCTGCTGCCGTATTGAGGTACGAATGAACTGGGAAAAATTTATCTCAAACCGATTTTATGATTCTTCAAAAAATCAGGGATGGTATTCCGGCCTCTTTTCAATGATCGGCATGGGTGTTGGCTGTTTTGCTATGATTATTTCATTATCGGTCATGAACGGATTTGAAACCCTTGTCCATGGAAAATTAAAAGGATTTGAAGGTGACCTTCGTATTGTGGGGCACATGTCCGAAACCCCTGTCTTAGGGTTGAATGGAATTGAGGCTGCAATGCCCTATATGGAACGGCGGGGTGTCATTGAATCCAATGACGTGCAGAAAGTGGTTTCCCTGAAAGCCGTGAATGAAAAAACGATGGAATCATTCTACAACCTTCCCCTACGTGGAGTTACTCCAAAGGCTGGACAGGTAGCAATTGGCCAGGACCTGGCCTACCGGTTGGGAAAGGATATAGGGGATGAGATCATTGTTTACAGCCCCATTGATCAAGCCATTGGTTTTGGACTGCCGCCCAGAAAGAAACTGGTAATCAGTGCTATTTTTTCAACAAAAGTACTTGATTATGATGACCGTTTTGTTTTTCTCTCAATGAGTGATGGAAAAAGTCTATTCAGGCGAAAATCTGGATATGATGGCGTGGACCTTAGAATCAAGCCCAATTCAGATATAAATCAGATTAAGTATGATCTTATTCGCAATATGGGTCCTGAAATGGAAATTCAATCCTGGGAAGACCTGAACCGGTCTCTGGTGGATGCCATGAAAATGGAGCGGCTGGGAACTATCGTAATTCTGTGCCTGATCTTTCTTGTAGCTGCTTTTAACCTGGCGGCTGCTCTGACACTTATTTCTATTCAAAGAATGAAAGAAGTAGGTATCTTAAGAGCCATGGGTGCACCAACTCATTCTGTTTTGAAGATGATAATTCAATTGGGCTTGAGCCGGGCAGGGAAAGGTGCAATATCCGGTTTTGTAAGCGGAATTTTTCTTGTCCTTGTTCAAACTAAATTTTCACTGATCCCAATCCCATCAGATATTTATTTTGTTGATGCACTTCCCATGGTGCTTATGCCAAGAGATTTATTTATTATTGTAATTCTTTCATTCATATTTATTATTGCTGCCTCATATACATCGGGAAGAAAGTTAGCTCATTCCAATATCAAGGAGGCACTCCAGTGGGCGAAATAGTTCTCCAAGCAACCCAAATCTGTAAATCTTACACAAACGGTAACCATCAACTTTCTGTCCTTGAAAATTTTTCCCTTAGTGTAGAAAAAAGTGACATTATTACAATCATGGGGCAGTCCGGCTCGGGAAAATCCACGGCCTTGAATATTTTAGGGACCCTGGATCAGCCGGATTCTGGTTCCCTTGAAATTAGCGGAACCCGGGTTAATAATTTAGATGAGATGCACCTATCGGAGATTCGGAATCGGGACATTGGTTTTGTATTTCAATTCCATCACTTGCTTCCGGAATTTTCTGCACTTGAAAATGCATTGGTTCCAGCCTGGATTAGCGGGAATCAAGAAAAGAAAAATGATGCATTAATATTGTTCGAAACAATGGGGTTGCTGGACCGTGTGGATCATTTACCCAGCCAGTTATCGGGCGGGGAACGATCCAGGGTTGCTGTTATACGTGCCTTAATGAATCAACCTAAGATTTTGCTTGCCGATGAGCCGACCGGCAATCTTGATGAAAAAAATGCCATAAAACTCATTGACCTTTTAGGTAAAATAAACAGAGATTTTAATCAGTCAATCGTATTAACTACCCATAATCCTGATGTGGCTAAATTCGGTCATAAACAATTTAAACTTGAGAATGGATTTCTATACGAATAAAGTAGGATTCAAATGAAAGAAAATTTTTCCAAGCGCGTCCAGCTTATTATAAAACAGTCCAAGGAGGAAGCGATCCGACTGGGACACAGCTATGTAGGCTCTGAACATCTCCTTTTGGGAATGTTAAAAGAGGATCCGGGTCTAGCAAAGAAGGTTCTGGATGTGTACGATATTGACCCTGATGAAATGGTGGCCATGATTGAAGATATGATCAAGTCATCCGGTGGCACCATGACACTTGGACATCTACCTTTAACCCGAAGGGCCGAACGCATTCTGAGAAATGCATTCAGTGAAGCATCTTCCAGGGGTGAGACTATGGCAGATGATGAACATTTATTGTTGGCTTTGCTCCGTGAATCAGAGGGAATTGCCAGTGATATTCTCAAATCATTTTCTCTGGACTATGACACAGTCAGCGATTTGATCCAATCGGGTGGAGAAGAAGAATCGGAACTGGAATTAGAACGTTCTCCAGAACCCTCCAGTAAAAGTAAGACACCTACACTGGACCATTTTTCCAGAGATATTACTCAAATGGCGAAGAAAGGGAAATTGGACCCGGTTATAGGACGGGAAAGTGAGATTGAGAGGGTTGCCCAGATTTTGACCCGACGAAAAAAAAATAATCCCGTTCTAATTGGCGAACCAGGGGTGGGTAAAACAGCTATCATTGAAGGTTTGGCACAAAGAATCATCCGGAAAACGGTTCCAAGAATTCTTCACAACCAGAGAATCCTATCTTTAGACCTAGCCGCTATCGTTGCTGGAACAAAATACCGCGGTCAATTTGAAGAGCGATTAAAAAGTGTTATGATAGAATTGGAAATGAACGATAATATCATTGTTTTTATAGATGAAATCCATACCCTTGTTGGTGCTGGCGGTGCATCGGGTTCTCTGGACGCTTCCAACATGTTCAAGCCTTCCCTGGCCCGAGGGGACATTCATTGCATTGGTGCTACCACTATGGATGAATACAGGAAATATATAGAAAAAGATGGTGCATTGGACCGCAGATTTCAGAAAATAACTGTAAATCCTCCTACAACGGAGGAATCCATGGATATTCTACACGGGCTGAAGGAACAATATCAAGAACACCATAAAGTGGAGTATACGGATAAAGCCATTGAGGCGTGTGTCCATTTATCCGAGCGATACATTTCTGAAAGATTTCTTCCAGACAAAGCCATCGATGTCATGGATGAAGCGGGGGCTCGTGCCCACCTGTATAACCTGGAAGTACCAAAAAGTATTTTGAATATTGAGAATGATCTTCAACACGTGAGAGAAGAAAAAGAGATCAAAGTATCTGACCAGTTGTTTGAAGATGCTGCTGTTCTTCGGGATAAGGAAAGAAAATTATTAAAAAAATTAGGAAAAGCACAAAAAGACTGGCAGCAGAAAGAAGGAAAGGTCTCGGTTAAAATTAATTCTGAAAATATTGCTGATGTTGTCTCGTTAATGACAGGGATCCCTCTATCAAAAGTAGCTGAATCGGAAAGCCAGAGGCTTTTACAACTAAACAACGAGTTAAGCAATTATATTGTTGGTCAAGAGGAAGCGATCAGTAGCCTGACCAATGCTATTCGGCGTTCCAGGACAGGTCTTAAGAACCCCAATCGACCTATAGGAGTATTTCTCTTTTTGGGTCCAACGGGTGTAGGAAAAACAGAATTGGCGAAATCTCTGGCAAAATATTTATTTCCTCATAATCAGGCCTTGGTAAAAGTTGATATGTCTGAATTCACAGAACGATTTTCAATGTCAAGGTTGATAGGTGCACCGCCCGGCTATGTGGGATACGAGGAAGGCGGGGAACTTACTGAAAAAGTCCGCCGAAACCCTTATTCAGTTGTTTTACTGGATGAAATAGAAAAAGGGCATCCAGATATATTTAATGTGTTACTTCAGGTATTTGATGAAGGTGTATTAACTGATGGACTTGGAAGGAAAGTTGATTTTAGAAATTCGATTGTTATTTTGACATCTAATATGGGTACGAGAGATATTAGAAACAGTGGTTTTGGTTTCGGCAGTGATGGGGATGATGAGAATTATAATAAAATGAAAGAAAGGATTATGGAACGGGTCCAATCTTTATTTTCGCCTGAACTGATGAACCGCATCGATGAATCGATCGTATTTCATTCTTTGACTGAATCGAATGTGTATCAAATCATTGATCTCCAGGTCTCAGATCTTATTCAAAACCTTTCTAAACTCGGACTTAACCTTCAATTAAACAAATCTGCAAAAAAGTGTCTTGCCCACCGGGGATTTGACCCAAGATACGGTGTGCGCCTCTTGCGTCGGGAGATCCAAAGATCGCTGGAAGACCCAATTTCTGAGATGCTGCTTAAGAACGTTTTCACTCAAGGTACAACCATTTCGGTTAAAGCTCTGAAAAATGAACTTATTTTTGATTATAAGTCAGGTGAAAAGCCTAAACCAAAATCACCGAAATTACCTTCTAAATAAATATTAGTCTGCCATATAGGATAATATTTTATATTCTTCTGCCTTATTGTACCATCATCGTCGGTGGTACGTTCCTTGTCTAAACTGGTGTGTGCAAATTTGATAAACTAATGTATTACGGGGAAACACAATGAGCAAGATTATAGGAATTGACCTTGGAACAACCAATTCATGCGTGGCGGTTCTAGAAGGAGGTGAACCAGCGGTGATTACAAGTCCTGAAGGCGGAAGAACAACCCCTTCAATTGTAGGGTTTGCCAAAGATGGTGAGCGTCTCGTTGGCCAGGCTGCAAAGCGGCAGGCAGTTACCAACCCAGAAAACACAGTTTTTTCCATAAAACGTTTTATGGGCAGAATGTTTAATGAGGTTAGCACGGAAATATCTGAAGTTCCCTACAAAGTTGAAAAAAATTCCAGCGGTGCCTGTGTTATTAATGCTGGTGATAAAGAATATACTCCGCCTGAAATTTCTGCTATGATTCTTCAAAAATTGAAACAGCAAGCGGAAGAATATCTCGGAACAAAAGTAACAGATGCAGTTATTACTGTTCCAGCTTATTTTAATGATTCACAGAGGCAGGCCACAAAAGATGCTGGTAAAATTGCTGGCTTGAATGTGAGACGGATCATTAATGAACCCACTGCAGCATCGTTGGCTTATGGTTTAGATAAGAAAAAAGATGAAAAAATTGCCGTGTTTGATCTTGGTGGGGGAACCTTTGATATTTCAATTCTTGAGTTGGGAGATGGAGTTTTTGAAGTAAAATCATCCAATGGTGATGGACACCTTGGCGGTGATGATTTTGATCAAAAAGTGATCGATTGGATCGCCGATGAATTTAAGAAATCAGATGGCATCGATCTCAGGAAAGATGCCATGGCACTCCAGCGATTAAAGGAAGCGGCTGAAACAGCAAAAAAAGAACTTTCATCTTCAAAACAGACAGATATCAATCTTCCCTTTGTGACAGCAGATGCATCGGGGCCAAAACATTTAAACCTGACACTATCGCAAGCAAAATTTGAAGAGTTAGTAAATGATCTTGTTGAACGGACGATCCAACCCTGTGTGCAGGCTATGAAGGACGCAGGTCTGTCAAAGTCAGAGATTGATGAGGTTATTTTAGTTGGCGGATCCACACGGATTCCGAAAATCCAGGATAAAGTAAAAGAAATTTTCGGAAAGGAGCCAAACAAGAGTGTAAATCCCGATGAAGTTGTTGCCCTTGGAGCAGCAATCCAGGGTGGTGTGCTTTCCGGGGATGTGGACGATATACTTTTGCTGGATGTGACGCCCCTTTCATTGGGTATTGAAACATTGGGTGGCGTTTCCACAGCTTTAATTGAGAGAAACACAACCATACCCACCAAAAAGTCGCAGGTTTTCAGCACGGCTGCAGACAATCAGACAACGGTTGAGATTCATGTCCTTCAGGGTGAGAGAGAGATGGCACTGGATAATAAAACTATTGGCCGTTTCCATCTTGCAGACATACCACCGGCACCTCGTGGAGTACCTCAAATCGAAGTAACGTTTGATATTGATGCCAATGGGATCCTGAATGTAAATGCCAAAGATAAAGCCACAGGCAAGGAACAGAGCATCCGAATCGAAGCATCCAGCGGGCTATCTGATACTGAGATTGATAAAATGGTGAATGATGCTAAAAAGCATGAAGCAGAAGACAAAGAAAAACGTGAAAAAATAGACGTGGTGAATCAGGCTGAGCATCTGATATATGAAACAGAAAAAAATGTGAATGAACATGATGATAAATTAGATGCTGCTGAAAAAGACAATTTAACTGAAAAAGTTGAAGCATTGAAAACAGCAAAAGACAGTGGAAATATCGATGACATAAAAGCGTCAATGGATGATCTTAATGCATCCTGGAGTTCTGTTGCGTCAAAGATGTATGATACAGCCAAGCAGGAAGGAGATGCGCCTGGACCTGATACAGAATCAGACCCTGCAAAAAAGAAGAAAAAAGAAGGTGAAATAGAAGATGCAGATTTTGAAGTTGTCGATTGAAGCCTGTTTTTAATTTCTAAATCAAAAAGCGCTCATTTGAGCGCTTTTTTTATATATGGAACTCGCTTTCTAAATTAGAGTTCATATTGTAACCTTTCTATGATGCAAAACCAAAAAAAATATATTCTCGTCACAGGTTCAATTATTATCCTGGTATTAATTTTTCTATTCCGTTCAGCAGTCTGGGGGGAATATTTACAGACTAAGCTGAATGAACAGATAGCATTAAGCGGGTGGAGGATGGATGTGGGCACATCATCTGGACATTTATTTGGAACTACACACTTAAACGATGTCACATTGGGACACACATCCGGTTCATTGATCCTGATCGATAAAACATCCGTAAACTTTGGTGTTCTGTCATCTATTTTTAGTACTCCAGTCTTAGATCTAATATCTGTTGAAGGCATGAATGCACAATTAAGCGGGGATATATATCAATCAAATTCGACACAAAAAAATAATTCCCTATTGAATATTCCCTATCATATTCGATCCTTTTTTGTTGATGGTAAGATCACCACGAACATTAAAGGAAAAAAATACACTGTTAACTTGATGGCCGGAGGCGGGTTAACTGGAATGGAAACTCCATCATTGAATTTTGACCTGCTTAAAATATCAATGGCAGATAAATCGAACCTGAGTTGTCATTTCCATAATCTGGTTCTGGGTCATGATGGCTCAGTATACTTTTTAAGGGATTTAAAAGGTGATTTTCTGGATTTACCTATTATGGGGAACATAGCATTTGATCAACCCAATTCCCGTTTAACCGGGACCATTGATGTTATGAACTTTAGTTTTCCTGAAGAACTTTTTAGTACGTTACCTTTGCAAACCAAATTCTCTACATTTACCGGAAAATTTAATTTCGAATCTGATCTTAACTATTTTAATGGAAAATTGATTCTCGAAAATGAATTAGGTCTGGATATGAAAGGCCAGTTTTCTGTCGGTAAAGAAAAAACAGCCTGGGTGGTGAAAAACCTTGAATTAACGGGTGAAAGATCCCGGCTAACGTTAAATGGATTGTGGGAAGAAGGTGAACGAATCAGTTGTTACATGAATTTGGATAATCTTGATCTGGGCCGCTGGATGAAAAACCAAAATCCAACACAAATGTCAGGTTTATTTATACTGGATGGTGGTTTAACAAATTCAGGTTCACTTGATCAGATTGACATGACACTAGAAATGGTAGAATCCAAATTATTCAACCAAGGCGATGTTTCAATACACGGTCAACTTTCGTACAAGGACAGCATCATTGCAACAATTGATCCTGTAATGCTCATGGTTGGAGACAGTTACCTCACCTTGGATGGGCAGGGAAATTTCGCATCTAATACTGTTGATTTTCTAATGGATCTGGAAAAAGCAGATATAGAATTGGTAAACAGTTTTTTACCCGGTGACTTTATTTCTGGAAAAGCGACAGGAAAACTTAAGGTACATGGGAATATACATTCACCTTCCGCCACAGCTGAACTGATATGTGAAAACGTTAAAGTAAGTGATTTTCATCTTCAGTCTATCGAGCTGAATTCTCAAATAACCGTAACGGATACCATACCTTCCGGTTTTGTTGATATAAAAGCAGGAAAGGGGAGGTGGAGAGATAGATCCTTTGAAAGCGGTACGGTAAATGCTACTTTGAAAAATAAATCTGTAGTCATTGAAAACTGCCATTTTAAGTCCGGTGATGATTTTCTGCAGGCATCGGGCACATTTGACGGATTAGATCAATATAAAATTGACAGGGTTCAACTTGCATACCAGAGCAATTATCTGGTGAATTCCCGACCACTTCTTTTCTCCATTCAAGATTCAATCTTGCAGGTTGACCCTTTTGAGTTTCATATCAACGATGGTATGATGGAGGGCGTAATTACGGGAGGTTCTAATCCTGAGGGACGATTTAAAATGTCCAATTTTGATGCGGAAATACTCACCCAATTCCTTAAGGATGAACGTTTGAAATTTTCTGGGTTAATTTTTGGTGAAATTTGGATCCAATCGACCGGTAATGAATTAGATCTGGATGCTGACCTATCCTTAAAGAGAGGAATGTATATGAGTGAGCCTTTTGATGAAATGGTTCTTTCCTGTCTTTATAAGAATGGTATGCTGCATTTAGATGACATTTCTATGACCAGGGAAGGCTCCATGGGGTTGCAGGCAAATGGCATCATTCCTTTCAGACAGAGCCAGACTGGACATTCATCCATTTCACTAAAATCAAGTTTTTCAAATCTATCCATGGAATTTATACATCGTTTTATACCAAAGTTCTTCACACTAAAGGGTTCCACCTCCGGATTTCTGCATTTAAAGGGAACTCCTGAAAAAACACAATTCAAGTATGATCTCGAGATTAATGAATCGTTATTTGATGTAATAGCATTAGGCCATTTCACCAGTAAAGGGAAATATGACGGGCGCAGACTTTTCGTTGAATCAGCAAAATCCATCAGGGATGATGGAACTATAACAGCATATGGTTCAGTACCGTTCGATCTCAACATTGGTTCATCTGAATTCGGCCAATTTTTTAATCATGATTCAATTAACTTCCATGCCCAAGCACAGCTTAGTTCACTTCCATTTCTGTCCCCATATTTATCGGATTTGGATTCAGCCCGCGGCAATTTTGATATTTCACTTTCATTGACCGGCCCAGCAGAACAGATCCAGCGTAGTGGATATGTAAACATAAAAAATGGCAAACTGTATACCTTGCTAATTAGCGATCCCATCACTGCAATTGATGGTGCCGCAACCATGAAGAATAACCAATTGGTCATCCAAGACTTAATTGCTATGCTCTACCATCCAAATGGAAAGTATCCCAAACCAAGAAAGCAAAATGTGTCTATCATGGGCTCAGTAGATTTTTCAAAATTTTTTAATCCTGGATACAATCTGCGGATTAAAGGAAAAGAAGCATCTTATAGATTGCTTGCTTTAGATATATCGGGTCAAAGTAATCTTAATGTGACCATTTCCGGTAAAGATACTGTATCCATTGCAGGAACGATCGAAACGCAGGATGCTAATGTATTCTATGAATTTACAACTGAAGATGTAGGTACGGCTCTTCCGGAAGAAAGTGAAATAGTAATGTCCTACAACCTCAATATTCCGATACGTGGAACCGCGTTGTTTCAAAATTCCCAAATCGATGCACAAGTGACCGGGGAGTTGAGTTTAACCCAGATGGGTTACCAGGAAATAGATTTTGGAGGTCAAATAATTGTAGAGGATGGCAGTGTTTTTTCATACAAGGATAATTTTAAGGAGCTTCAGGGACTGGTCAGTTTTGATAATAAAGGATTTAACCCGTTTATAGATGTTAATGCTTATACCATGATCGATGATGAAAGAATTGATTTAAGGATGATGGGTGGAATAGATGATCTTGATATTATCCTGGAATCGAGAAGCGGGTTTTCTGAAAGTGATATTCTAGAATTATTAACCTGGGGAAAACGTTTTGAAGATCAGAAACTGACCTCAACAGGGTTTGGGAATCAAACTGTATCTATTCTTGGTTCTCTATTGGAAAATCAATTGGAAAAGAATTTTACTAGTATGGGTATGATGAATTATGTGGATGACATTAATATTTCTGGAGCTGCAGGTTTACTCCAGGCTGCGGAAGAAGATTTTGAGTTTACTGCGAATAAACAAATTGGTGATAAAACTTTCTTAAATTTATCCTATAAAAGGTCCTTTTCTCTTAATCAGGAACAGCACCAGATAGGTGTAGAATATAAATTAAACCGTCATTTTTCTGTGGTTGGTGGTTTTGATAAGGAAACAGGAAAATTAAACCTAAAATATCGATACAGATACGCTTATTAATTTATGATCCATTACATAAAGGTTGTCGTATGCCTGCTGGCATGTCTGGGAGGTGTATACCCACAATCAGATCCGGTTGTAATTCGATCTTTAGTTTTAGAGGGTAATGAACATGTTTCAATAAATGAGGTATTATTCATTATTCGGCAAAGGCCTCCAAAATTCTTTTTTCGCCGTCCAAAATTTGAGCCCCGGCTTTTGAAACTGGATGCTTTAACCTTGAAGAGTTTTTATCATTCTAAAGGGTTTCTTGATGTTGAGGTTGAGGAATCATATTCAGTTGAAGATATATATGCTGATATCATCTATACGATTGATGAGGGTAAACAGTATTATTTATCAAAAGTTGATGTAATAGGAAATAGTTTGATCCCCGATGAACGGATAAAAGAAATTCTCGGGTTGCATATAAGTAAACCCTATAACCCCGTAGGTATCAATGATAATATATATTTATTAGAAAATGAATATCACCGGATGGGTAAATTATTTCTTTCAGTCACCGTGCAAGATGCGATTACTGATTCAATCAAAGTTACAGTCAATATCGATGAGGGGAAGTACATTTATATTCAAAAAACATTTCTAGAAAAAATTGGGAGTATTGACAGCTCTCTCATCTGGAGAGAGGTCACGTACAGTGAAGGTGACCTTTATTCAAAACCAGATATGGATAATACATCAAGAAAGCTGAGAGAAATGGGAGTTTTTTCCATGGCAAATATGATTCCTGTGAAAGTTGCAGATTCGGATTCCCTGGTAAACATGGTTATCGAATTCAGGAGGTATAAACAGCGAGAATGGAATTCAACTGGGGGATATGATCCAATTCGTTTTGCCGAAGGCGCAGAACCCTTACCTGCTCTTAGTGGAACTATAGAATGGCGGAATCGATCTTTTTTTAATACACCAACACAATTTTCAACCAAACTTATGGGTGGTATACCATTTGAGTTTTGGAATCAACTTATCAGTAGTCCCGAGTTTTTTATTCACTATGATATTGCTCTTACCAGTAATTGGATCTTGGGTATTAGGTTACCTTCGAAACTGAATTTATTTTACAAAAGGTTTAAACTTGAAGAACAGACTGAGATCTCAGAACGATACGGTCTGGAGCTCACTCAAAAAGTACGGATTGTTGAACACTCTTTCTTTAAATCCGAATTTGTTTGGCAGTCATTCAGGGGTCAATCTCTGGATTTTTTAAGTGATCAACCTCAAAAGAATGTGGAACAGAGGTCCATTGCAGTCCTTGTAGATCGGGATAAAAGAGATGATCCTTTATTCACTCATAAAGGGTATTACATTTCTGGAAAACTGAAATCCGCCGGGTATGTCCTAGGTGGCGAAAGGGATTATGTTAAAGCGGACCTTACTTTTCAGGCTTATGTGCCTCTGGGCAGGAAATCTGTTCTGGCTGGTCGGGTAAAAAGCGGACGCATTTGGGGGTGGCATTACAGTGATGATGTAGCCATGGAAAAATTCTATCTGGGAGGCAGTACCTCCATGCGTGGCTGGGATTTTCCATTGCAATTAGGGACAGACTCTAATAAGTATTTATTTAAATTTAAAGCAGTTACTACAGGAAATATAATAACCTATTTTCCAATAGGTGAATTAATTCGTCTCATGACCAATATTGAATATCGATTCCCTGTTTACAAATCTGTAGGTTTAACCTTTTTTGTCGATGGTGCTATCTTATCCAGCAATATGAACGAAGTTGTATTATCTGATTTTTTATGGGATGGGGGTATTGGTATTACCATAGATACACCCTTAGGTCCAGCCCGGCTGGATTACGCATTACAGTTTGATGATCCGCAAACAGGGAAAATTCAACTGGGAGTCCAGAGCCTTTTTTAAGATATGCACTTCTTCGGGAACCTAGAAAAGAATTGTGCATATTATATTGACCTTGCGCTTTTTAAAGAAGAAGTACAGTTTTAATTTCCGCCGTTTTTAATTTAAGGAAGATAATGAAAATACAACTCATTCTGCCATTAGTAGGGCTTTTGCTTATCGGCGGCTGCTCGAAGTCGTCCGGGGAACTTTTTGAACTGTCAGAGGAAAACCTTAAGAATAATCAAATTGACCAAGCCGTCGGTGATCTAGAAAAACTCCTAAATAAATTTCCGCAAGACAGTTTGGCTTCACAGGCGCAATACAAACTTGCATCTATTCATTTAAATTGGAAAAATGATCTTACTGCCGGGTACGCTGCGTTACAGAATACGGTAACTAAGTATGAAAATTCAATTCAGGGGGAACAAGCCCAGATTGAGATCAATGAATTTCCTGAATATATAATTAATAAAGCGGAATCACTTCGAAAACGTAAAATGATAAAAGAAGCGGTGGATCACCTCATGTATATGACTGAAAAATATTCCCAGCATGAATTAACTCCCAAAGGCCAGTATATGCTGGGTGATATTTACATGAATGATTTCCGTGACTTTACAACGGCAATCCAGGAATATAGAAAGGTGGTTGAGAAATATGGTGGGTCCCCACAGGAACCACATGCACTGTTCATGATCGGTTATATTTATGCCAATGTAGTAAATGACAGTAAAAGTGCAGAAATCGAATACAAAGAATTTCTGAAGAGATTTCCAAATCATGAACTTTCACCATCTGTCCAATTTGAGATTGAATTTCTGGGTAAAAGTATTGATGAAATCCCTGCGCTGAAGCATATCACGTCTTAGAGCAAAGATACTATGAGCGATTTCAGTCTATCGGAGATCAATGAACGAATCTCTAAATCATCCAGTTTTATAGATAACCTAAAACAGGCGATGAGTCAGGTGATCCTTGGTCAGGAAGAACTGGTTAATAAGATCCTGATCTCCATGCTGGCAAATGGACATATTTTATTAGAAGGGGTACCAGGGCTGGCCAAAACACTAATGGTAAAAACACTGGCCAAATTGATTGAGACCAATTTTCAACGGATCCAATTCACTCCAGATATGTTGCCGGCGGATCTATTGGGTACCTTGATTTATAATCAGAGAACAGGTGAATTTGATACCCGGAAAGGACCAATATTTTCTAATATTATTTTGGCGGATGAAATCAACCGTTCCCCAGCAAAAGTGCAAAGTGCACTCCTGGAAGCCATGCAGGAAAGACAGATTACCATAGGTAAAAATACATTTGCTCTGGATGCTCCTTTCCTTGTTATGGCCACTCAAAATCCCATTGAACAGGAAGGTACTTATCCTCTACCAGAAGCACAGGTGGATCGATTCATGTTCAAACTTATCGTGGATTATCCGGACCGAAGTTCAGAAAGACTGGTCCTTCGACAAAATACTAAATCATTCAATATTGATGAAATAAATTCAATTATTTCCCCGAATGACATCCTGGATGCCCAATCTGTGATCCATGATATCTATGTGGATGAAAAAGTTGAAGATTATGTATTGAATCTCATCTTTGCCACCCGGAACCCGGACAGCCACGGTTTAAGTGATCTGGAAGGTATTATTGATTTCGGTGCTTCTCCCCGGGCTACCATTAATTTGGTCCGCGCGGCAAAAGCCCGTGCTTTTACAGAACACCGTGGCTACATCACTCCGGAAGATATTCGATATATTGGTGCCGATGTATTGCGCCACCGCGTTATTCTTACCTACGAAGCTGAAGCGGAAGAATTAACACCGGAAGATGTAATCCAACGCTTGTTTGAAGTCATAGAAGTTCCCTGATTAATCTATGATCCCCCGTCAGATCCTGCAGAAGGTGAAACGGATCGAGATCCGAACCCGCGGGCTCGTCAATGATCTGTTTGGCGGAGAGTATCATTCCGTCTTCAAGGGCAGAGGCATGACCTTTTCTGAAGTTCGCGAATACCAGCCTGGCGATGATATTCGTCTTATTGACTGGAATGTAACTGCACGGGCTGGCTCGCCTTTTGTAAAAGTTTTTGAAGAAGAGCGCGAACTTACTGTTTACCTTCTGGTTGATATTTCCGCTTCCGGTGAATTTGGTTCCGGACAGCAGCTTAAACGGGAATTCGGTGCAGAAATTGCCGCTGTTTTGGGTTTTTCGGCTATTAAAAACAATGATAAGGTTGGTCTGATCCTGTTTTCAGATGATGTAGAAAAATACGTTGTTCCTAAAAAGGGAAAAAGCCACGTCCTGCGCGTCATTCGGGAATTGTTGTATACTGAGCCTGAAAGAACCGGTACTTCCCTTAAAACTGCTCTGGATTATCTTTTAAAAGTAGCAAAAAGAAAAAGTGTGGTCTTTGTCATTTCCGATTTTTTAGATGATGGGTATTGGGCATCCCTGAAAGTTGTAAACAGAAAGCATGACCTGATCGGTATTCAATTGTACGACCCGGCAGAAATGGAATTGCCTGATATGGGGCTTGCAAAAGTAGAAGATCCGGAGACCGGCGCAGCATTTTGGATAGATACATCGTCCCTGGATGCCCGTAACAGGCTGGAGAAGGAACTTGAATCCCAACATAGTAAATTTAAAAAAGATGCCCGGAAGATCGGCTTCGACTTAATTCCTATTGCCACAAACCAGGATTTTGTTGATCCCCTCATGTCCTTTTTTAGAATGAGGGAAAAGCGGTACTAATGCGACCTTTACTTATCCTACTTCCTTCCCTGATCTTTGGACAGGGCCTTTCAGTAATATCGGAACTGGACACAACCCAAGGATTTATTGGCGATGTGATCCAATGGACTGTTAAGGTCGATGGCCAAACTAATGAGGTTATCCGTTTTCCGGAACTGGGTGAAATCAATGACACTATAACCATCCGAAACCAGCGTTTGATCGATGAAGATGGAATATTAAGTGGGATCCAGTTCGAAATAATGACCTGGGATACGGGGCAATTTGTTACTCCTGACTATTCTATAGATATTCTAAACCTGGATGGAACCCTTGATTTTTCTCTGAAAGCTGAATCCATAAGCTTTTCAATTTCATCAATCCTTGCAGCAACTGACCAGACTGATTTTCGTCCCATCAAGGGACCGGTTCCTGTAAAAGGTGTCATCCCAACCCGGGCTATTTTATTAAGTTTGATCCTTATTGGAACGGTTGCAGGTATGATCTGGACGTGGCGACAAAGGCAAAGGGCGCAATACCAAAAAATAGATTATGCTGTAATGGAGGCACCTGAAGACCGTGCACTCAGACGACTCAAGGAACTGAATGCATCGGGATTATCAAAGGAATATTATGCAGACCTTTCCCATATTTCACGGGAATACATGGAAACAAAATATTTTATCCGGGCCCTGGAAATGACCACGGAAGAGATACATGCATTCAGATCACTTTTTCCCATGGGTGAATCCCAGTTTTCCCAATGGGTACAATTCTTAAATGAAGCTGATATGGTGAAATATGCACGGGAGATTCCCAGTCCGGAAAAAATGTCTGTTGACAAGGAGAAGATCAGTTCCCTTATCCATCAGTTATAGCCCATCTATCTTAAATGATTCATCTCGTTTGAACAGAGAAGGCACCATTGTAAATTTGTAAACTGTAACTTTTTAATTATCTAGGACTTTCATGGCAACAACAGCAGATATCCGTAATGGTGCAGTGATCCTGCACAGAAATAAACGGATGAAAGTGGTTGAATTTCAGCACGTAAAACCGGGTAAAGGCGGGGCATTTGTTCGTACCAAGTTGAAAGACATTCAATCAGGGAAAGTTATAGATGAAACATTTAATGCCGGGCATAAACTGGAATTTATTCGTGTGGAAGCCAAACCCATGCAGTTTCTTTACGTCGATGGAGACTCATGTGTATTTATGGATAATGAGACCTATGACCAGTTAAATATCCCCTCTGAATCCGTTGGAGAAGGGCAAAATTATCTCACTGCAGGTATACATGTAGATTTATTGTTTGACGGCAGCGAAGTTCTTGATGTGCGGTTACCGTCTCATGTTGTTTTGGAAGTGACAAAAACAGAACCGGGATTCAAGGGAAATACAGCCACGGGTGCAACAAAACCTGCAACTGTAGAAACAGGATTTATATTAAATGTACCGTTATTTATTGATGAAGGAGAGAAACTGCGGATTGATACACGCACCGGTGAATATGTTGAACGGTCTAAACAATAAATTTGATGAGGAGGTCCTATGTGGCAGGATAAGTTAAAAGAGATTATTTACATATTGGAAAATTCCAATGTAAATGAGATTGAGGTCAGTTTCTGGGGACGCAAATTCCGTGTTGTCAAAGAGCCAAATATTGTAACCCAGGATGATTCCGGCCCAGATGTCCAGGCGGTAGATGCTCCTACAGAATCCAAGGAAACACCTGGAGAAGGTGAATCTGTTCTAACTGAGCAAAGTTCCAAAGGAGAAGAGCTTCTTTCACCGATGCCAGGTACATATTATGCTGCCGCAACTCCTGATGACCCACCCTTTATTTCCAAGGGAGATTCTGTTAGAGAGGGGCAAACACTCTGTATTATTGAGGCTATGAAGATCATGAACGAGATTGAATCAGAATGTGATGGTATTGTAACAGAAATCATGGTTGAGAATGGTGACCCTGTCGAATACAACCAACCCTTATTTTTAATCGATCCTGCCTGACAATCTATGTTTAATAAAGTCCTGATCGCTAATCGCGGTGAGATAGCTCTCCGTGTAATACGAGCCTGTCATGAACTGAACATCAAAACTGTGGCGGTGTATTCTACGGCCGATGAATTGTCTCTTCATGTAAAATTTGCTGATGAAGCTGTATGCATTGGTCCCCCACCGAGCAGAGACAGTTACCTGAACATTCCGAAAATTATTGCAGCGGGTGAAATTACCGGTGCTGATGCGATTCACCCGGGTTACGGATTTCTATCTGAATCGGCCCAGTTTTCAAAGATCTGTAAAGAGAACGGCTTTACGTTTTTAGGCCCTGACCCGGAAATCATTGATTCCATGGGAAATAAGGCTAAAGCTAAACAAACCATGAAAGCTGCAGGTGTCCCGGTGGTCCCCGGTGGTGAGGGCATTTTAGAGGGTCCGGAGGACGCTTTGGAAAAAGCAAACCAAGTGGGGTATCCTATCATGCTAAAAGCATCGGCTGGCGGCGGCGGTCGCGGTATGCGCCTGGTCAAAGAAGAATCCGAAGTGATCGCTGCCTATAAATCAGCCAACCAGGAATCGCTAAAGGCATTTGGAAACGGCGATATATATATTGAAAAGTTCATTGAAAATCCGCGTCACATTGAGGTTCAGATCTTGGCAGATACCCATGGGAATGCAATCCACCTGGGGGAGCGGGAATGCTCTATCCAGCGCCGGCACCAGAAATTAATTGAAGAATCACCATCGCCGATTGTTGATGAAGAAACGCGTAAAAAGATTGGTGAAACAGCTGTGGCAGGAGCCAGGGCAGTAAACTATGTTGGAGTCGGCACCATTGAATTTTTAATGGATAAACAAAAGAATTTTTATTTTATGGAGATGAATACGCGGATCCAGGTGGAACATCCTGTGACAGAAATGGTAACCGGAGTTGACCTGATCAAACAGCAGATCAAAATGCACGCTGGATCAGAATGCCCTGGAGTTTTAAACGATTTTCAATTGCGGGGTCATGCCATTGAATGCAGGATCAATGCGGAAGATCCCACCAATAATTTTATGCCCTTTCCTGGAGAGATTACCAGTTTCCATATGCCAGGCGGGAAAGGAGTAAGAGTTGATTCCCATGCCTATGCCGGGTATGTTATCCCAACACACTATGATTCCATGATCGGAAAAATCATTGTCCATGCAAAAAACAGGGATCGTGCCATTATTCGGATGCAGCGTGCCCTGGAAGAAACGATTATTGGCGGCCCGAAAACAACTATTCCATATCAAATGGCGATCATGAAAGATGAAACATTTAAATCCGGGGAATTTGACACAAGTTTCCTGGAAACGTTTAACTATGACCCAGAAGAAGAATCGAATAAGGAAGAAGATTAATGGATACTCCCGATCATTTGCTCTACACAAAAGACCACGAGTGGGCAGATTTTAAAGATAATGAAGTTGTTATTGGTATTACTGATTATGCGCAAAGCCAATTAGGTGATGTCATCTTTATAGAATTTCCTGAAGTTGGGGTAGAATTAACCCTCGGTGATGCTTTCGGTGAAGTGGAAGCAGTAAAAGCAGTTTCGGAGCTGTATGCCCCTATATCCGGCACCATTACAGCGGTGAATGAAGAATTGGAAGATTCCCCAGACATTGTAAATTCCGATCCTTATGGTGATGGCTGGCTGATAAAAGTTGCCCCGTCAAATCCTGAAGAAAAAGATGAACTCATGAATTTCCTATCATACGAAGAACACGTTGGATAAATGTCCGTTTTTTCCCAGTTAAATTCGGTTATCATTGAAAGAGGGGCCGCCTATGTTGTCCTGATTGATCCAGACCGGAAGAATGAAGATTCCATCAACTCCCGTGTAGAATTAGCAAATAATTCCGGTGTGGATGCACTTTTTGTTGGCGGAAGTCTCATGATGGACGGGAATTGTACAGAACGTGTAAAACAAATCAAGGAAGTATCAAATGTCCCAGTCATCTTTTTTCCTGGCGGTGTAGGACAGCTTAACAGTTATTATGATGCCATGCTGTTCATGTCGGTCATCTCAGGCAGGAATCCTCATTATTTGATCGGGGAACAGGTTATTGCTGCTCCCCTGGTAAAGGTCATGGGTATTGAAACCATTCCAACGGGATATATTCTCATGGATGGGGGAGCCGGATCCACGGTTGAATTCGTGAGCGGGACACGACCCATCCCCATGAATCGACCTGATGTGGCGGTGGCCCACGCCCTGGCGGGGCAATATCTGGGCATGAACCTGATCTACCTGGAAGCAGGCAGCGGTGCAAAGGAACCGGTTGCACCCGGTGTCGTAGAAGCTGTGAACGATGCAGTAGATGTCCCGTTGATCGTAGGGGGCGGAATTCGATCCCCGGAAACTGCCTCTGAAACAGTAAAAGCAGGTGCTTCGATTATTGTAACGGGCACAATCATTGAAATACATTCAAACCGGATGAAAGAACTGGCTGATGCAGTTCACTGGAAAGAATAATGCGTGAAAAAATAAAAGAACAGATTCTGGCCAGCGCATCCATGAAAGAAGTCATGGTCGATGACTGTATGGATGATATTGTATCTGCAGCAACTGTCATGATCGAATGTATCCAAAACGGCGGTAAGATCCTTTGGTGCGGGAACGGCGGCAGTGCCGGCGATGCCCAGCACCTGGCAACAGAGCTCATGGGCGGTATGACCAGCCACGAGCGAAAACCCATTCCATCCATCGCATTGACCACGGATTCATCTTTTTTGACCGCCTGGTCCAATGATACGGATTTTGAATCCGTGTTCTCCCGGCAGGTACAGGGTCTTGGAAAAGAAGGGGATGTCCTGGTTGGCATTTCCACAAGCGGCAATTCAGAAAATGTGATTGCTGCCATCAAACAGGCCAAATTCAAAGGTCTTAAAACAGTTGTTTTTACCGGTAAATCAGGGGGCAGGATGAATGGCCTGGCAGATGTAACGATTTATGTTCCCAGTGAAGATACACAACGGATCCAGGAAGGACATATTATGACGGGCCAGATTCTTTGCGGTTTGATCGAAGATGATTTCTTGAGCTAAGATGGAGACTCATTTCCAAGACTACCTGACCATGCTGCGGGTGGAACGAAATGTGTCGCCCCGAACGTTTGAAGCTTACCAACGGGACCTGAACCAGTATCTTGCATTCATAGTAAAAAAAGGCGTAGACACCTTGGGTGAAATTTCCCAGATGCACATTCGGGAATATATCAGGACCCTGAATGATAGGGGATTGGCGACTTCAAGTATTGCCCGGATTTTTTCATCCATCCGCTCGTACCATAAATTTTTATCGGCAGAAGGTATTATTAAAGAAAATCCAACCTTGGTCTTAACCAGTCCAAAAGCACCCAAAAAACTTCCCGAAGTGTTGAGTGAAACAGAAATAGCTGCTATTACAAAGGCAGTGGATGAATCATCCCAGTTTGCTAAACGAGACAAAGCTATCATAGAAATGCTTTATTCCTGCGGGCTCCGCGTTTCGGAATTGTGTGATTTGAAGATATCCAATTTATTTCTGGATGATGATATGATCCGGATCATGGGCAAAGGTTCAAAGGAACGTTTACTTCCCATCGGCGGAACTGCAAAAAGATATTTGAATGATTACTTAACCTATACTCGGCCAGGGTTTTTAAAAAATACAGGTTCCAGTTCCGTATTTTTAAGCAGAAATGGAAAACCACTAACCAGAGCCATGGTTAATATTCTCTTAAATAAATGGGTGCGTGCTTCCGGAATTACCAAACCTGTTTCTCCACACACATTGCGTCATTCCTTTGCAACGCATTTGCTGGAAGGCGGCGCAGATCTTCGTTTTGTTCAGGCGCTTCTGGGACACAGCGATATTTCTACGACCCAGATCTATACGCACCTGGATAAACACCATCTTAAAGAAGTGTATAAAACGCACCATCCGCGGAGTTAACTATTTTATTTCGACTTTCACCGGAAGCCCTGGTCTTACTGATCCCAACCTTGATGTTTGCCTTGTCTTTTCATGAGTTTGCCCATGCCTGGATGGCGGAAAAATGCGGCGACAGTACAGCGGCCAGAATGGGCCGGCTAACCCTGAATCCCATGGCGCACCTGGATATGATGGGTTCGCTGATGATCCTGTTTGTGGGGTTTGGCTGGGCCAAGCCGGTACCGGTGGATGGACGAAACTTAAGAAATCCGCGGACCGATATGATGAAAGTAGCGGCTGCTGGGCCCGTGTCCAATTTGCTCCTGGCCATGGTTGCAGGAATGGTATTGAGATTTATGAATGGTACGGGGTTGTTGACAGACTCGATTTTTATTTTGCTGATTTATTTTACCCGGATCAATATTGCCCTAGCGGTATTTAATTTGATTCCCGTAGCACCGCTGGATGGTTCCCAGATCTTTTCCGGGTATCTAATGAAAACAAACCCCCAGTTGGCATGGAAGATACAAACTTATGGGCCACAGGTACTTTTTGGACTGATCCTGTTTGGCTATTTTACCGGATTTTCCATACTCTGGCTGGTGATGGAACCTTTTGTAAGTTTTTTTATGCTTTTATTTGCCGGCATCTCTATGTAAATAATGGGATATTTTAAAAGAATTATCCCGGACCGTAGCGGGAAAGGTCGATCGCTCTGGTGGACATTCGCCATGATGCTAATCGTCATGTTTTTTATTATTTATTTAAATACAATAGCTTTGAATTAAAGTATGGAAAAACTTGTTGAATGCGTACCCAATTTTTCTGAAGGACGTGACCAGTCTAAGATAGATGAAATAGTTGATCATATGAACACTGTCAGCCAGGTCACTGTGTTAGACGTGGACCCAGGTTTTGACACTAACCGTACGGTTGTGACCCTGGTAGGTTCGACGGAAGCTATTGCTGAAGCGGCGTTTAAGGGAATTAAGCGCGCAGCTGAAATATTGGATATGAGCCAGCATTCGGGAACGCACCCGCGACTGGGTGCTACGGATGTGTGCCCCTTTATTCCCGTCAGCGGTGTATCGGATGATGAATGCATTGAACTTTCAAAACAGGTAGGGAAGCGGGTTGGTGATGAATTGGATATTCCTGTATACCTGTATGAAAAATCTGCGCAAAGCACCGAACGGGTTAAACTGCCGGATATTCGCAAGGGCGAATACGAAGGTTTGGCTGAAAAATTAGCAGACCCAGACTGGAAGCCGGATTTTGGCCCTGCTGAACTGCATGTTAAAGGGGGAGCTACGGTTATGGGGTGCCGGGATTTCCTGATCGCATACAATATAAACCTGAATACCAGAGATCACCGTCTGGCAACGGATATTGCTTTTGAACTACGGGAAGCAGGCAGGAGTAAGCGAATCCCGAACCCAAAATCGAAAAATCTGCTGGATGGTGAAATCGTACGTCACGAAGATGGTAAACCGATTAAGGTAGCAGGGCTATTCAAAGACATTAAAGCCATTGGCTGGTATGTAGATAGTTTTAACCGGGCCCAGATCTCCATAAATTTCAACAATTATAAAGTATCAACCATCCACGATGTGTTTGATGATGCCTGTCGGCTGGCGGATGAGCGGGGGGTTCGAGTAACGGGGAGCGAGCTGGTGGGATTGATTCCCCTGGAAGCAGTTCTCATGGCAGGGAAGCACTACCTGAAGAAGCAGAATCGATCTCCAGGAGTCCCTGTGAAGGATATCGTGGAATGTGCCGTTCAATCGCTTGGACTGAATGATGTAACACCGTTTAATCCAAAAGAAAAAATAATAGATTATGCCGTGAAAAAAGAAGATCGTCCTTTAAAATCATTAGTCAAAACTGATTTTGTGGAAGAACTATCCACGGACAGCCCGGCGCCTGGCGGCGGCAGTGTATCTGCCCTGGCAGGGTCACTGGGTGCAGCATTGTCATCCATGGTGGCGGCCCTGACCCATGAGAAAAAAGAAATGCTGGACAGCAAACCGCTCATGGACAGCATCGGCGTCGAAGCCCAAGAGTTGAAAGACCGGTTGGCATTCCTGGTGGATGAAGATACGGAAGCGTTTAACACAGTCATGGAAGCAAATAGGCTATCTTCAGCGAATGATGAAGAAAAAGAACTAAAGAAGAATGCCCTGGATAAAGCAAATAAATACGCCATTGATATTCCGATGGAAACGGCCCAAAAATGCCTGCGGATAATTGAACTGGCTGAGTCTCTTGTGGAGAAGGGCAATCCCAATTCTGTCTCAGATGCAGGCGTTGCTGCTGAAGTTGCCCTGGCAGGGCTCCGGGGTGCCTGCATGAACGTCATGATCAATCTACCGGGAGTGGATGACCCATCCTACTGTGATGCTAAACGGAAAGAAGTGGATGCACTGATCCAAAAGGGGGAATCACTTCATAAAACAGTTTTTGAAAAAACAATGGCTATCATTAAAGGGTAAATTCAAGATTCATGATCAAGGCATTATCAGAAGACTTAAGAAACAAGATCTCTGCAGGCGAAGTGGTGGAGCGCCCTGCATCTGTTGTAAAGGAATTGATCGAGAACAGTCTTGATGCCGGTGCCACTGAGATTTCCATCGTTGTTGAAAAAGGAGGGCACCAGACCATCCAGGTCCGGGATAATGGGAGCGGGATAGCACCGGATCAACTCCCCGCATCGATCTTGCCGTTTCACACCAGTAAGATCGCCACTATGGAAGACCTGTTTTCCATAAAAACACTGGGATTCCGCGGCGAAGCACTGGCCAGCATTGCTTCTGTGGCGGAAATGTCGATTGTTTCGAGCAATGGCAGCGGTGAGGGGGCAGAACTTCCCATCATAGACGGCCGCCCCGGTGATGTTCAGCCTGCGGCGGAGATTGGCGGAACGGAGATCACGATCCGGAACCTGTTTTATAATACACCGGCCCGGAAAAAATTTTTAAAAACACCGCGAACAGAACTGCGAAAGATAGTGGATGTTGTTCGTCGCTATGGATTGGCTTTTCCTGAAGTCACATTTAAACTGGTCTCCGACAACCGGGATATTTTCCATGTCAAATCAGAAACGCTGGAAGACCGGATTGATAATCTCCTGGACCCAACCTATTCCCGAAATCTTTTACCGTTGAATCTGGCCAAAGGCGATTATGCATTTTCAGGATTTGTAGGAAATCTGAATCTGGTACGGTCCCGGCCCGGAGAACAGTATTTATTCCTTAATCGCAGATTTATCAAAGATCGGCTCATGAACAGAGCTGTATACGGTGCCTACGAATCCCTGGTAAAACGGGGTGAATATCCTTTTTTCGTGATTAACCTCCTCCTGCCAAATGACCAGGTGGATGTGAATGTGCATCCTATGAAAACGGAAGTTCGGTTCAAAGATGAATGGCGGGTATTCAATGTACTTAAATCTGGTGTCAGTGATGCTCTCAGTTCCATACTGGATACGGTTCCCGGGTTTGATACATCCTTTCAACAGCCCTCATCCACTCCGACCGGGGAAGCACCTCTTTATGGACAACCGCAGCGTCCTCCAGCAGAAACCATCCCCACCAACCCGGACCAGGGAAACATGGACCTGAAGATCTCCGATTTTATTTCACCTGTTCAGACCAACCTGGAACGGGCCAAGAATTATGCTTCACGACTTGCTGAAGCACCCATCGATGCGCCGGAAACCATTGCGACTGAAAATATCTGGCAGATCCATAAGAAATATATTTTGTCCGAGATCAATAGTGGACTGGTGATCATTGACCAGCATGTGGCCCACGAACGGGTTTTGTACGAAGAAGCTCTGAAAGCGTTTGAATCATCTTCCATGGCATCCCAGACCATGCTTTTCCCGGAAGTCCTGGAATTTTCCCCGGATGATTTTGACGGGTTGCTGGATGTACTTCCTTATTTAGAAAAGATCGGATTCAAGATCAAGAAACAGGATGAATCATCGATCCGCATCGATGCAATACCTTCCGAAATGGCTCTGGGCAATGAGCGGGAAGTGATCCGAGAGATCCTGGATAATTTCCTTAAAGAGCAGAAGCAGTATAGTTCCTTCCAGGAAGGGTTGGCAGCTATGTTTGCCTGCAAAGCCGCCATTAAAGCAGGCGATTCGTTAATGAGAGAAGAAATGCAGGAATTGATAAACCGGCTTTTTGCCACGGAACATCCCTATTATTGCCCTCACGGACGGCCCATTATTGTTCAGATGTCCTTAGATGAACTGGACGGGCGGTTTGAGCGTCATTAATCCAATTCCTTTGGCCGCATCAGCCAGGCCAGGGTGCCTTCCCCGAACCTGACATCCTGCCACTGAAGTACATCAAAATCTATTCGAGCCATTGAAGCGGTGGGGAACCGAACCCAGCCTGAATCAGTACTCATGGTAATAAACGATGAAAATGTAGGTTCATGGCCCGCGAGACAGGCTATGTTATTATCACTGGGCAGATTCCGCAGTAGGTTTAACAGTGTTTCTGGAGAACTTCCATAGATTTCTCTTTCCAGCCTGTATTCAGAACCCCAGTTTCCTTCTTCCATGGCTAACTCTACCGTCGTCCTGGCTCTTACAGCGGTAGAGGATACCACTATATGGGGTACCTGATCTAATCCAGCCAGGTATTTTCCCATTTTTTTAGCGGCCTTGATGCCCCGTTTTGCAAGAGGCCGGTCGTGATCCGGTCCATAATCGGCATCCCAGTCGGACTTACCATGCCTGAACATAATTACTGATCTCATTTGTCTCCTCGATAATTCATAATACTTAAAAAATTCTCTAAAGTTTTTTTATCTATCTCGATCAATATCTTCATTTCTTTGGATTGAATTTACCTTTACCACTTTATCTAGTATTTGGTTTGTTTCAGGTAATAACTGAATCTTCCTGACCACATCCATTCCAGATATTACTTTTCCAAAAGCGGCAAAGCCTTGTCCGTCTGGATTTCGCTTGCCGCCAAAATCCAGTTCAGGCTGGTCGTTGATGCAGATAAAGATCTCAGAACTTGCAGTTCCCGGTTCCAGCCGTGCCATGGAAAGGGTGCCGTTCAGGTGCCTGATACCTGTTTTGTCTGTTGTTTCATGGAGGATGGTAGGCAGTTCCATGGGATGCTTATCAAACCCTAGGCCCCCCTGGATCACTTCTATCTTCACATCATTATCAGGTTGATTCTCCATGTGCACCACGCGGTAAAAATGAAAATCTTTATACCTGTTTTCATCCACATACCTTAAAAAGTTGGAAACAGTGATGGGTGCTCTATCTGGATAGAGTTCTAATTGAATTGGACCCAACTCAGTCTCCATGGATATTGGAATTATAGTTTCACGGGCGCAGGATACCATTAAAAATGTTAGAAGTAAGACATGTTTTTTCATATTTAGAATTTAATAATCATAGTGTCATTCATTTTGGTTAATGACATTAAATTTTACCATGCCAACGCTGAAGGAAATCCAGGAAGCCCATAATCGGATTAGTCCGTTTATTCATCGGACACCTGTTTTAACTAATTCCAGTATGAATGAATTATCCGGGGCAGAGCTGTATTTCAAGTGCGATAATTTCCAGAAAGCGGGATCTTTCAAGATCCGGGGGGCAACGAATACCGTTTTACAACTGACACAGGATGAATTGGACCGGGGCGTTGCTACCTCATCATCGGGAAATCACGGCGCTGCCTTATCCATGGCGGTAACGAACAGGGGCGGTAAAACAAAAGTTGTAATGCCCAACAATACGTCCAAGATCAAGGTCAATAATGTAGAGCGGAATGGCGGTAAGATCATTTGGTGCGAGCCTGAGCAGGCTTCCAGAGATACTGTTTTAAAGGCATTATTAGATAAAACGGGGGCAGTGCTGGTTCATCCCTATAATGACGAACGGATCGTAACCGGCCAGGGAACTGCTGCTAAGGAACTCCTTGAAGATTACCCGGGACTGGATGTGATCGTTTCTCCTGTCAGTGGCGGTGGACTATTGGGCGGTACATTATGCTCCGCAAAAGAGATGAATCCTGACATCAAGGTTTATGGCGCAGAACCTGCTGAAGCAGATGATGCTTACCGCTCACTGCAGTCCGGCAAAATAGAATCAAATGAGACTATCAATACCATTTGCGATGGACTTAGGGCCCAGATCGGCACTGTTACCTTTCCCATCATCAAAAAAAAAGTAGATGGAATTATTACTGTGGCCGAAGAAGATATCATTGATTCCATGCGTATGATCTGGGAACGGATGAAAATTATCGTTGAACCTTCAAGTTCCATCACTTTCGCAGCCGTGTTAAATGATAAAGAGGTCTTTACCGGAAAAAAAGTGGGCCTGATCCTTTCAGGCGGGAATGTAGACCTGGATCATCTACCTTGGTAGGCTTGAAACTACTTTATTGATTCATTAACCCAGTCGTCGTAGGGCTTATATAATTCATCCACGTCCACTGCATAGATGGCTGGCAGGTCATAGGAGTGGATTTTAAGGATTGCCTTTTCCACATCCTTGTATTTATCCTTGGTGGTTTTAAACATGATCCTAAATTCTTGGTCATTCTGAACCTCCTTATCCCAAGTGTAAAAACTCTCAATCTCTGAGATCTGGGCACAGGCAGCCAGTTTTTGTTCTACCAGGGTTGTAGCCAATTTCCGGGCATCTTCTAGACTGCCAGCAGTGGTAAAAACAGCAATTGGTTTAGATTTCATATATAACGGTGGAGTTCAGCCGCACCAAACTCCACCGATAATTTATGTTTATTTAAAACATTTGCCAAAACCAGTATCCCGATGCCGAACGCGAATGCGTTTGGTGTTGGCTGCAACGATTTGTTAGGCCGTAACGACCCTTTTTGCTCAGACCCTATCGAAGACTTAAGGCGTTGCGGTCCCAGCGTTCTTTACATACTTATCAAACCACCGCAGCTGCTCCCACAATACGTGCTCCACACTTTCCCGGGCCCGGTAGCCATGGTCCTCAAAGGGCAGCAACACCATCCGGGCAGTCCCTCCCGAACCGCGTACGGCCTCGAAGAAAACTTCGGACTGAAACGTGAGGGTACCTGGGTTGGAGTCGTCGTTACCATGGATGACTAGGACCGGTTCGTCGACCTGGTCGGCGAAAAAGGTGGGCGACACCTGAATATAAACATCTCTCGCTTCGAAGAGGGAACGACGCTCGGACTGAAAGCCAAAAGGCTGAGTGGTCTTGTTGTACGATCCGCTACGCGCGATGCCAGCCCGAAACAGGTCGCTGTGCGCAAGGAGGTTGGCCACCATAAGCCCGCCGTGGCTGTGGCCGATGATGCCTATCCGCTTGGGATCGGCCACTCCCATTTCAACTGCTTTGGCGACCGCCGCCTCCGCGTCAGCTACCAGCTGGGGCACGAAAGTGTCATAGGTGGTTTCAGGATCACCGAGCATCGGCATGGCAGTCCGGTCGAGCACTGCATAGCCCTGGAGCAAGAAGTAAAGATGGGAGGCACCGTATATACGCATAAATCGCTGGGTCGAGCCTCTTACCTGTCCGGCAGTGGCTGCACTGGAGTACTCTAGGGGATAGGCATAAAGCACTGTAGGTAGCGCTGTGCCCTCCTCGTATCCGGGTGGCAGATGCAGTTGGAAACTGAGGGGTACGCCGTCCTCACGCTGGTAGCGCACGAGGCGTTTCTTAATCTCACGCAGCTGGGGCGTTGGGTCCTCAAAGTGCGTGATTGGTCTAGGCGTCAGGACTCGGGTGGCCTCGCCCTCGGCCGCTTCAATCTTTTTGCCAATTGTGGCCATATAGTAGTTGGGCACGTCGACGGCAGACTCTGATCGAAACACAAAGCGATCCTCGTCACCAGCAAATGCTGTAAAGTACTCGTAGCGGTCCGGATCGCAGCGGAACAGACGCTCCGTCTCGCCGGTGTTCATGTGGCGCAGATCAAGGAAGGGCCGGTCACCCTGCTCAGTGGCGCCGCTTCCACGGAAGTATACTGCGTCTCCCTTCTGGTGCAGCACCCAGCGGCCGTTGGGCAGCGGGCGGAACACCGGATTACCCGGATCTCCATAGCGGTCAGCCTCATCAAGATCAAACCACAGGCGCGATGTGCCCTCGTCTACATCCAGGAGCCAGACATAACGCCAGCGTTTTATACGTTCGCGCTGGGCGAGCATGAGCGTACCGTCTTCAGCACCCCAGGCAGTCCGCCAAGGCTGAATACGGTGCTCGGCCCGGAAAACCTCCTGATGCTCTGCCGTAAAGGGCGCATCCAAACGCATGAGTCGGTCTCGATGGGTAACTTCGGCCACCGGATTTCCGCCATCGAGTGCTTCTACCCAGAATAGTGTATGAGGAGCAGTGGGACGCCACGAAACAGAGCGTGGGCCCATAGGTACACCGTGGATCGGGACCTCATTTGCCAACGGCAGTGAAGCTATGTTTGCTACCAGCTCGCCTTGAGCGTTCCAAACTTCTATCTCTTTGGCGAATCGCCACCAGGCTACCTCGTGGGACCAGGGTTCGACCAGACGCGCGATGAGGATATATTCGCCGTCCGGCGAGATTTCGGCCGTGTAGTAAGGAGCGGACTTACCGATGATCTCCACCTTGTCCGTTGCCGGGTCAAAAATCACCAGTTCGGAGGTGGTATAGTATTCGAAGAGAGCATCGTCATGAGCTGTCTCGAGCAGGTTGCGTGCCTCGTAGGTGGAACGGGCCGAAGCCCCAACTCCCTCAACGATCTCCGGACCTGCCGGTATAGCCGGCGGCTCAGGAGCCGGCCCACGCTGCGGAATGCGGCGGACCAGCAGGCGTTTCTGATCGGGCAGCCAGCTCACGGCAGTGCCCATCAAGGGATTTAGAGCAAAGTTTTCAATCTTTTTTACTTCGCCTTCCACCGAGCCGATCCACAGACCGATGTGATCGGTGTGTATGACGATGAGCGCAAAACGTTTGCCGTCCGCGCTCCATACAATATCATCGACCTCAGCGCCTTCGAGTAAATTAAGCGATGTTGTGACTCCGTCTTCGACCCTGACCAGGCGGGGAGATATACCACCGTGCCGTCCATGGCGGCCGTTGATGGCGGGATTGACCCGCATTCCGGCCAGCTTATGCATCGGTGCAGCCAGTTCGATGAGCGGAGGATAAAGCACGGGATCGGCAAGAAGCATGTAATCGCCGGTTGGCGCAATCCACGTCCAGGGGAGCTGTGGTGCATGGAGCACCTGCAGCAATTCTTCGGATGGAGACTGCCAGCCGGTTGCCGGCTGCTGGCCGTAATCGGATGCCCCGACGCTTGCTGCTATCGTTAAAACTACCACCATTAATACAGGTAAAAATGCTGGTAAAACAATAAATCTTTTCATTCTAAACCTCCTTATACCAAAACTTGTACAATTATGTGTGCCTAACGGATATACTCACCCACGATAGCACGCACGGTATCTTCCGACCATAAATTATTATACACGATAACAGACCTCGAGACAATTTCCAAAGGGGTCCTCGAAGAAAACGGCATAGTACGTCGGGCTGTACTCAGGGCATTTTCTCGGCCCGCTGACGTTTCTTGCACCCGCGTCCTCTATCAATTCCCCTATCTCGTCGACTCCTTTCCGACTTTCTGCCCAGAAGGAAATCCGATTGGTGTTGGCTTGATGGTCCTTATCTTCCATGAACACAATCCAGGCTTGGTCGGGCAGGGTCCCGTGAGCGGAAAAGCCACGCTTGTTCGGCCAGCTCTTTTCAAAACCGATTGCGGGGAGTATCTTCAAGTAAAACGCCCAAGCCTCCTCGAGGTTGTTGACTCGAAGGTCAATATGTTGAAAGGGATTCTTTTTCATGGTGAGGTTAAATCTAACCATCCCCCCCACAAACAAAAAAAACCACGAGTGTGGGACATCACAAAGTGTGGGCGGGAAGCCTGTTGAAGGAAAACTCGACTTTGGCTTTTGCCATCTCTCCATCAATCTCCAGCACGGGATAAGCGAGGAAGTTGATGGGTCCGAAAGAAGGACCAGGCTCGACCACAAGGTCGCGGCCGCGGCTGAATTCAACGCGGTTGGCCGGATGATGGCCGAAGTAATAGGTTGACAGGGT
>ERZ651768.114-NODE-114-length-55879-cov-10.464302_pt1 | contig 55879 bp, 54 predicted proteins | sample MGYA00514754_ERZ651768 | MGnify/ENA metagenome assembly ERZ651768
TAAAACGCAAGGAATCACTCACTTCATCGGGCGAGTTTTGAAGGACGCTGGAGTAGGAGTGACCGAAATTGATACATTGGGGTTCAAAGAGCTTTTAGCGGTTATTGATCAAACGTGTTACGATAGCTGGGACCTTTTTACAGACCTTCAGAACTACAACCCCTACACAACATCTATGATTGAGACGCTTGAATCGGCTATCAAGAACGTTCGAAGTAAGATTTTGAGGAGGAATTAGGATGCTAGTTGTTATGAGTTCTTCGGCAACTGATAGCCAAGTAAAACGCGTCAAAGAAAGGATAATTGAGCTTGGGTTTAAGGCCCATGATATCCCAGAGCAGGAGCCAACAGCAATTGGCGTTACAGGCAATAGCAAGCAGGAGGGGCGAGTTTACCTGGAAGGCCTCCCGGGTGTGGCACAAGTGATCCCCATTTCCAAGCCGTACAAGCTTGCCAGTCGTGATATGCACCCTCACGATTCAATCGTGGATGTATCAGGTGTCAAATTCGGTAATGGGAATGCAGTTATTATAGCCGGTCCGTGTGCTATTGAAAGTGAAGAACAGGCCCTCCGAATTTCCAATGCTGTAGCTGAGCGTGGCGCCCAGATGCTAAGAGGCGGTGCATTCAAACCACGAACTTCACCCTATGCATTCCAGGGACTTGGTGAGAAGGGTCTCGAGATATTGGCAAAAGTGAAAACGATAACTGATCTTCCTGTAGTAACAGAAGTAGTGGATCCTGGCACAGCGAAACTTGCAGGTGACTATGTTGACATGTTACAGATCGGTACGCGGAACATGCAAAACTTTACACTTCTCAAAGAGGTTGGAAGAGTCGGTAAGCCGGTACTTCTGAAACGAGGAATGAGTGCCACTTTGGATGAAACACTCATGTCTGCCGAGTATCTGATGTCAAATGGATGTCATCAGGTTGTTATCTGCGAACGCGGCGTAAGAACCTTTGCCAGTCACGCCCGTAACACTTTAGACGTTAGTATAATACCAGCCCTGAAGCAGGTAAGCCACCTCCCCATCATCATAGATCCCAGTCATTCCAGTGGACACCGTTACAGTGTCATTCCTCACGCTCTGGCAGGCATCGGAGCGGGTGCTGATGGTCTCATTATCGATGTCCACGACAAACCTGAAGAAGCCCTCTGCGACGGACCACAGGCTATCCTTCCAGATCAGTTTTCCGAGCTCATGTGTCTGGTTGTGGGGATTTGCGATGTGATGGGTAAGAAAATCGGAAACCAAAAAGTACTTGAAGATGCGAATCAGGGGTGAATTAACTTTTCCAGGAGATAAATCCATTTCCCATCGGGCACTGATGCTAGCGACTCTGTCTAATGATTTGTGCACCATCAGGAATCTGTCTACAGGAGCCGACGTGGCATCAACACATCAGTGTCTACTTCAGTGCGGAGTCGATTCCGAAAACAAAAATGGAAAAACAGTCATTAAAGGTGGCACCCTTGGGACTCCCTCATCTCCTCTCAATTGCGGCAATTCGGGCACAACTGCCAGACTGTTGGCCGGACTTCTTTCTGGAAAAGGCATTCATGCAACTTTGATTGGGGATAATTCACTATCTAAGCGACCTATGAAAAGAATAATCGATCCGCTGAGATCAATGGGTGCTAGCATACAAAGCGATGATGGACACCTCCCCATGAATCTCGAATCCAGTTCCCTTACTGGTATTGACTATTCACTCCCTGTAGCCAGTGCTCAGGTAAAGTCGGCCGTCTTGCTGGCAGGGTTGTATGCCGAAGGAAAAACAACAGTGAGGGAGCAAACTAAAAGCCGGAACCATACAGAAATCATGCTTGCAAAGCTTGGCGCGGATATCTCCGTCAATGGCAGCCGAATCAATCTTTCACCTCTCACTTCTCCGCTGGAGTCGTTTGATCTCACTGTACCGGCTGATTTTTCGACGGGGGCTTTTTTCGCAGCTGCGGCTGCCCTCCTTCCCGAATCAGAGATTGTTCTCAAGAGAATACTAAAAAACTCGACACGGACAGGATTTATTAACGCCCTGCAGAAAATGGGTGCCGGTGTGGAATGGCTAGAGGAATATGATGAAGGAGGAGAAAAGGTAGGAGACCTTCGCATATGGTGCCAGCCGCTAAAACCGGTATCAGTTTCTCAATCGGATATCCCCGAGATTATAGATGAACTCCCTGTCCTGGCTGTTATGGCAACGCAAGCTGAAGGAACAACCGAAGTGCGAGATGCCAACGAACTTCGACTGAAGGAGTCTGACCGTATCAAAGCCACCTGTTCAAATCTTTTGCGAATGGGAGCTGATGTAACTGAATTAGATGACGGTTTCGTCATAAAGGGGCCGACGCCTTTGAAAGGAGCCGACATCACCACATACGGCGACCATCGGATTAGCATGGCTTTCACCATTGCAGGACTTCTCGCAGAAGGTCAAAACAAACTAGATGATGAGCTGTGCGTAGAAGTCTCATGTCCGGAGTTCAACAACCTGCTGAGGAAAGTCATTATATGAATTATGCCGTCATTGGAAATCCCATTGAACACAGTTCGAGTCCTGCCCTTCACAATTGGGTTTTCAGAGAGCTCGGAATCGATGCTGATTACGGAAAAATCAAAGCAAGGAATGAAGATCTGCAAAAGATTACAACAAGTCTGAGGACTGGGAAACTGAACGGCATCAACGTCACACTTCCTCACAAACAGACCATAGTTCCACTCCTGGATGAGCTGGATCATCACGCCCAAACCATTGGTGCCGTCAACTGCGTTGCGAAGACCGGCAACCAGTTAAAAGGGTATAATACAGATTGGCTCGGTTTCACCAAAGCACTGGATGCGAATGGCATTTCGATACAGGGAAAGGATTGCCTTATACTGGGGGCTGGTGGAGCTGCACGGGCAGTGGCCTACGCTGCTTCTCAAAATGAGCCAGCATCCATCACCATTGCCAACCGTACCTTGGAAAAAGCAGACTCGCTGGCTTCATGGATAAACACTGTCAATTCGAAGATAAAAGCAAACTCCATAACTCTTGAAGAGGCGGATACCGTAACAAAGGTACAAATCGTAATAAACTGTACTTCATTAGGGATGAGCCCCCACAGTGACACCTCCCCTTTTACTTCACATGATTTGGGCCAGTACCATCTTTTAGTGGATACTGTCTACACACCTCCGGTCACCAGATTCCTCTTTGATGGCAGCAGTGCAGGAGCCCGAACAGTGGGAGGTTTGGACATGTTTATTTATCAGGGGTTGGCATCGTTGGATCTGTGGTTCCCAAAACCGATCTCTCAGCAAGTTGATGTCAGAAGTGTCAGCAAATACCTTAAAGAAAAGCTAATGGAGGCATCGTTATCATGATGCAAAAGTTGAAATGGCTAACGGCTGGTGAATCCCACGGAAAGGGGCTACTGGGAATCCTGGAAGGAATTCCGGCAGGACTGGAGGTTGAGGAAGAGTACATTGCTGCTCATTTAGCAAGACGGCAGAAAGGTCACGGCCGTGGTGGGCGAATGAAGATCGAAGAAGACCGGGCAGAGATTTACTGCGGTATCCGCCATGGCAAAACTCTCGGTTCACCTATTGGACTGATTCTTCCCAATAGAGATTGGGATAACTGGAAGACGAAACTCTCTGTAGAGCCGGTGGACGAAGAAGTAAAAAAGGTGACTCTCCCCCGCCCTGGCCATGCCGATCTGGCTGGTGCACAAAAGTTTGGTTTTGATGATATACGAAATGTATTGGAACGCTCTTCAGCCCGAGAGACTGCCATGCGGGTCGCTCTAGCCTCGGTCTGCCGAAAGCTCTTAGAGAAAGTAGATATCGAAGTAGGCAGCCGTGTTATCCAGATTCACAAAGTCAAAGATTCCTCGCCAATCCCCGAGGACATATCACCATCACAGCTCAACGCCATTGCAGATGAGTCGCCTGTCCGTTGCCTTCATAAAGAGACAGAAAAGAAAATGATTACAGCCATCGATAAAGCCAAACTAAAAGGTGATTCTGTTGGCGGTATCTTCGAAGTCATTGCCAAGGGACTTCCTTACGGCCTCGGTTCATACACTCACTGGGACAGAAAGCTCCACGCCCGTTTAACTTCCACCATGATGAGCATAAACGGCTTGAAGGGAATTGAAATCGGGGCCGGCTTTGATGGTGCCGGACAATTGGGAAGTGAAACTCACGACGAAATCGGTTGGGACGGCGATCACTATATCCGCTATTCAAACAATGCCGGTGGCCTTGAGGGTGGAATGAGTAACAGCCAACCCATCATCGTCCGAATGGCAATGAAACCCATTTCCACCCTGATCAAACCGCTGCGATCTGTTGACATGGAGACTAAAGAGGCGAAGGATGCTCACAAAGAGAGAACTGACACGTGCGCCGTCCCAGCAGCATCTGTCATCGCTGAAAGTATGCTCTGCTTCGTCCTTGCCGATGCAATTCTAGAAAAGTTTGGTGGCGATTCCCTAACTCAGCTTAAAGCACATATGGAGACAAGTGCAAAGTATTGACCTTTTACAACTCATTATTAACCAATCATCAACAATATGAGCAGAGCAAATAAAAGAACCATTTTTCTCATTGGTATGATGGGTTCTGGAAAAACAACCATCGGCAAAATTTTGGCAGAGCACCTGGGATGGAAGTTCGATGACTCAGATCATAAGATCGAACACGTTACAGGAAAGTCTATTGTGTCAATATTTAGTGAGAAGGGTGAAGATTACTTTAGAGAACTGGAATCGGATCAGCTCATTGAAACAGCACAGCAAAAAGAATCTGTAACAGCATGCGGAGGAGGTATTATTCTTAATAAAAGAAACAGAACGCTGATGAGGAAATCAGGGACGGTTGTTTTTCTGGACGTACCCCTCGAAATCCTAACGAGCCGGCTCCAAGACGTAAGTAACCGCCCTCTGCTTGAGAATCTCAACGGGAATGAATCACGCCTGACCGCCATCTGGTTGGAGCGAGAAAAACTCTACCGCCAGACAGCCCATATAACTATCGACGCCTCTCTAGCACCGCAATCATGCGCCAATAAAATCCTGAAGGAACTGAAACATTGAAAACAGTAACCGTCGAATTGGCGGACAGGTCTTACCCCATCCATTTAGAGAATGGTCTGCTTGATAAACTTCCGGAGATTCTCGAAAAGCAAAATGGCACAAGCTCTTGGATTATCATTTCTCAGCCTTCCATCCTAGAACTGCTTGGTCCCCGGCTTAAAGCGAGGAGCCTAGACAGTTACGAGATTATCGTTTCTGAAGGTGAAAGCGCAAAAGACTTAGACGAATACCGAAGTGTTATTTCTAAAATGATTGAAATAGGTTGCGACAGATCGAGTACCATCCTTGCTCTAGGGGGCGGGGTAGTAGGAGATCTTGCTGGATTTGTCGCCGCCACCTATATGCGCGGCATCGATTTCATCCAAATCCCAACCACACTCCTTGGCATGGTTGATTCGGCTATCGGCGGTAAAACGGGCATCAATCTGCCTGAAGGAAAGAATATGGTGGGAGCCTTCCATCAGCCAAAGGCCGTGTTGATAGATCCGACAATTCTGGAATCGTTACCCCGGGAAGAAACTATCTCCGGATTGGCTGAAGTAATAAAGTACGGTGCCATCCAGGATCGAGACTTTCTGACATGGGTATCATCTGAACTTGATGATATAAAAACTTTTGACTTTGAATCTGCCATCACCCGGTGCTGCGCTATCAAGGCCGACGTGGTCTCACAGGATGAAAGGGAAGGTGGACTGAGAAGAATTCTTAACTTTGGACATACTATTGGCCACGCTATTGAAGCTCATATGGGATTCGGTGATGTCCGTCACGGTGAAGCTGTCGCCTATGGAATGAACTGTGCCGCTTGGATATCGGAACAACTTGGAATTCTTCCTGCCGCTGACCGCAGAATATTTAGCGACACCATTGCAAAACTTTCTCTTACTGCGCCGTTATCTCTCGATCAAGATGCAATTCTAAATTACATCCATAAAGACAAGAAAGGTGAAGACGGTGTGCTGAACTTCGTTGTCCTTGAGGGGCTAGGCAACGCTACTACCTCTACCAAAGTCCAAGATCAACTGATCATCGAATCCTTGGCATATCTGTTATGAGGATTCTTATCATCAACGGGCCAAACCTGAACCTGCTGGGCAAGCGGGAACCCGAGGTTTACGGATCGGAAACTCTGGATGAAATTATGGAATGGCTCAAAACAGCGCCTGAGGCGAAGGAGCATGAGTTGGAGCATTTCCAATCTAATCATGAAGGAGCTATCATCGACCGACTCCATAATGCCATGGGTCAGTCAGATGGTATAATTATCAATCCCGGTGCTTATAGCCATACTTCCTACGCCATTCGAGATGCTATCACCTCAGTGGGAATTCCGACCATGGAAGTGCATCTGAGTGATATTCATAACCGAGAAGAATTCAGAAGTGTATCTGTGATCTCTCCAGTGTGCGTGGGACAAGTTTCAGGTCTAGGAAAAATGAGCTATCTTGAAGGGTTGAGAAAACTTCAAAAATCAATGCGCGACTAACAAGACCCTCTGGCTCTCTTGAGCAACTGGTATGTTTATTAGAAAACGATTTTTTGTGGGTCAATGTTGACAATATTAATGGCGGTCTTTTCTATTATTCTGTAGATAATTCGCGTCCCACAGATCCGACAATTGACCGAAGTTTCTTGACCCTTACTTCCTCTCTTCATACTTTCTGGCCTCAAGGGTGAGACTTTAAGCCTTTCATTGAATCATAAGGGCCCGGCATTTAATTAATATGTTATGGACAATTCATCAAATAAAATGATTACGGTCAATGTACGGTTGGATTCCCAGATGGCTGATACATTGGGAACCAACAGAGTGAGTGTTACAGTGGGTGAATCATCCACCGTCTTTGATGTGAAAGAAGAGATCAAGAAAAATCATCCGAATATTGAAGATAGGCTGAACGGTACACTTCCCGTTATTTCCGGAAAGATGGTGAATTTGGACCAAAAGGTAAGCCAGGGCGAGAATATCGCTTTTCTCAGCCCAGCAGCCGGGGGCTAAGACTAACCAAGAATTCCAAGGAGGATTTAATCATGGCAAAAGACGAAACTGTAGTAAAAGAGAAAAAAACAACACAGAATAATGGTCACGAGACCGTTTACGTGGACGAATTTGTAGATGGCGTTCTAGACCCCAAAAAAACTATGTTAGGCCCTGTAAGGGACGGAGGCCATATTATGGTAAATACAACACCGGGCTGTTGGGGTCCCATGATTACACCATCTATTCGGGGTGGTCATGAAGTGACAAAACCGGTTTATGTTTCTGGAGCCGAAGTAGGTGACGCCATTGCAATCCGTATCAAGGATATCACTGTCACCTCCATGGCCACATCTTCAGGCAATGACCAATGGATGGAAGACCGTTTTCTGGGTGATCCTTATGTGGCAGGTAAATGCCCTACCTGTGATGAGGTGTGGCCCGAAACCCGAGTTGAGGGGATCGGCCAGGAATCTGTCCGATGCGTAAAGTGCGGAAACGATGTAACACCGTTCACTTTCACCAACGGATACACCATATTCTTCGACAATAACCGTGAGATTGGGGTGACTCTTCACAAAAAGGCCGCCGAGGAAGTAGGCAAGAGTGCCGCACATTATGCCGCCCTTCCGGAAAAATCTGTGCAAAATCCGATCCTTGCATTCTGTCCTAGCGATCTGGTGGGAGTTGTTGCGAGGCTTCGCCCCTTCATGGGCCAACTGGGAACTACTCCGGCCATTGCTATGCCCGATTCACACAATGCCGGTGACTTCGGCACGTTCCTGGTAGGTGCACCTCACGCCTACGGCATTGAGGCGGATGATCTTGTCCACCGTACGGATGGACATATGGATATTGACGCTGTCCGGGCTGGCTCCATTCTCATCTGTCCCGTTAAAGTACCGGGTGGTGGTGTCTACCTGGGTGATATGCATGCTATGCAGGGCGATGGTGAGATCGCAGGCCACACCACGGATGTCTCAGGTACGGTTAACCTACAGGTCCACGTTCTGAAAGGACTGGATATCGACGGACCAATTATTCTACCCGTCAAAGAAGATCTCCCCTATCTTGCGCAGCCGCTAACTGATGAGGAGCGGGAAAAAGCAGAAACAGTCGCAATTGCTTGGGGCCTGGAATCCCTAGAAGCATCAGCGCCGGTTTCATTTGTAGGCACCGGGGCTGACCTGAATGCTGCTACGGAAAATGGATTGCAAAGGGCTGCTGATTTTCTGGATGTGAGCGTTCCCGAAGTACAGAACCGCGCTACCATTACAGGCGCTATTGAAATTGGGCGGGCTCCCGGTGTGGTCCAGGTTACCTTTAGAGCGCCGGTAGATAAACTGGAAAAGAAGGGGATCATGCCCTACGTCCAAGACCAATACGGAAACGGTTCCTAACGGAATCTATATGTTGGAAATAATGGTGTCCGCGTAAGCGGAGGTAGCCAGTTTCGTGGCGCCATCCATCTGGCGAGCAAGGTCGTAAGTGACCTTTTTCTGCTGAATAGTCGCCTCCATAGCACGGAGGATGCTGTCAGCAGCCTCCTGCCACCCCAGATGCTCAAGCATCATCACCCCTGAAAGAATAACAGAACTGGGGTTAACCTTGTCCTGATCGGCATACTTGGGTGCTGTACCGTGGGTCGCCTCAAACATGGAAACGCTATCACCCATATTGGCACCCGGCGCCATCCCCAAGCCGCCAACCTGAGCGGCGGCGGCGTCTGAGATGTAGTCACCGTTCAGGTTTGGTGTGGCGATTACTTCATACTCGTCAGAGCGTAAAAGGATCTGCTGGAACATACTGTCTGCGATTCGATCTCTCATCACCAGCCGGCCTTCCGGTACCTGGCCATCGTACTTTTCCCAGAGCGCCTCCTCAGAAATGACACTGTCTCCGAACTCTTCAGCGGCCAAATCGTAGCCCCAGTCACGGAAAGAACCTTCGGTAAATTTCATGATGTTCCCTTTATGCATAAGGGTGACAGTCCCGCGGTTGTGAGCGATGGCGTAATCTACCGCCTTCCGAATCAGCCGTTTTGTCCCAAAAGGACTGATGGGTTTGATCCCTATACCTGAATTTTCACGAATGCTCTTATTAAAATTTGAGTTGATGAACTCCCGGATTCTGTCAGCTTCTTCACTTCCTCCTATCCATTCAATCCCGGCGTAGACATCTTCCGTATTTTCCCGGAAGATGACAATATCCAGTTTTTCCGGGCTCTTCACAGGTGACGGTACACCACGGATCCATTTCACTGGCCGGACACAGGCGTAAAGGTCCAGGAGTTGGCGCAAAGAAACGTTCAGGCTCCGGATGCCACCTCCCACAGGTGTGGTGAGAGGTCCTTTGATGGCCACCAGATAATCTGAAATGGCGTCCACACTATCCTGTGGAAGCCATTCCCCTGTCTCTTCATTAGCCTTCTCTCCGGCCAGGATCTCCTTCCAGACAATCCTTTTCTGGCCATCATAGCTTTTTTCTACCGCCGCATCGAATACTCGGACCGACGCCGCCCAGATGTCGGGGCCGATACCGTCCCCTTCAATAAAAGGAATAATGGGCTGGTCGGGAACATTCAGTTGGCCATCGTCAAAAGTTATTTTCTGGCCGCTCTCAGTCATGATGTCCTCTACTTTTTAATCTTTTTCTTTTGATTTTTTACTGGTGTCACTCTTTTTTTCGCTCTTCTTTTCAGAAGAGGAATCAGACTTGCCGTTAGATTTGACAGGTTCTTTTGATTTTTCTTTAACGCTGTCCTTTTTCGCATAATCAGTAATGTAAAAACCAGACCCTTTGAAGATGAGGCCGGCGCCGGCACCCATGAGCCGTTCTACCTTGCAGCGACACTGGGGACACCTTTTACGCGGCTCATCAGTCATGGTCTGGAGCATCTCAAAGCTATGATCGCACTTAGTGCATCTATATTCGTATGTCGGCATGGGTTTAGTTCAGTTAACTTTTATAATTTCCGGAATTGAGCCGGGGAATTTAGCTCTTCAAGCCATTCAGTAAGAATGATAATCTCACAATTGCGCTATTGACTGATGGAAAAGTGCCAGAAACTGTTTACTTGTTCAGTTTTTCTTTCAGTTTCTGAGAAACGTAAGGTGTGACGAAATTATCCACATTGCCACCCAGAGTGGTCACTTCGCGGATGATGGAAGAATTAAGATGAGTATATCGCGCATCGGTCATGAGGAAAACAGTAATGATTTCAGCATTAAGATTGCGGTTCATCCACGCCAGTTGAAATTCAAATTCGATATCACTGACGAAACGGAGACCACGAATAAGTGCCACCGCTCCCTTCTCTTCAGCAAAATCCACAATGAGTCCTTCAGAGGAGGTCACCTCCACCTTTTCGAATTTATTGGTGGACTCACGGATCATATCGATCCGCTCTTCAAGATCAAAAAGGGGGCTTTTATCACGGTGGGTAGCCACTGTCAACACTACTTTGTCGAAGATTTTAATGGCTCGATCGATTACATCCATATGGCCCAGTGTAATGGGGTCAAATGAACCGGGATAGATGGCTGTTTTGGGTGAAATACTCATGTTGAGAAAATTGAAATCTGGGTGTCACCGTATTTCTTCACCCGAGCACCTTCAGAATTCCATTTCTCCCGCACAGATGATTCAATAACAAGGCGGCCGCCGGATCCGAGCCGCTTAATTGCCTGATCCGCCAACCCATTCAAGTTCACCTTTTCATAAGGTGGATCTGCCAATATCAGATCAAATGAACTATTACACTGTTTCAGAAACCTAAAAACATCCTGCCTAATGAAATCCAAATTCACACCATGGAACAGCAGGCCATTCTTCCGTATAGATTCCACTGCTCTTCTACCACTATCAACAAATGTAACGGAGACTGCTCCCCGGCTGGCCGCTTCGAAACCGAGGGCGCCACTACCGGAAAATATGTCTAGAACGGAGGATCCCGATAGATCACCCAACATGTCAAACAGTGATTTTCGGACTCTTGCGGAAGTGGGCCGCGTACCGGCTGAATCCGGCATCTTAAGGCGGGTACCTTTGTAAGTACCGGCTAGGATGGAAAGGTTAGCCTTTATTGGCATGCCGATGAAGCTCGAAGGCGTTGGGTGGATATTCGCTGACATTGAAAATCACCTCTTTCCTCAAAACGAAAAACCAGATCACAAGCGCAATAATAGCAGCCGAAAAAAGAAAAGAGAAAATTTCATGGCCTGAATATTTCTTTTTTCGCTTTCGTTTACGAGGCTTTTTTTTGGCTTTTTTCATCGGCCTTGTTTCAGGAATCGCTACCGCTGATTCCTCTTCTTGTTTTAAGGGTGGTGGTGCCTCTTCAGAAACTACCGGCTCCTGGAAACCTTCACTGCCAAATAGATTAAGGTCCGCCATTACATAATTCTCCGGTGTAATAGTCCCGCCACTTCACCAAAATCTGATGGATCATTAACATTAAGCTTTGCATTTTTTGCTAAAGTAAATGAATCCAAGGGATTCATTTGTTGCAAATAACGCTTTTTCGAAGAAACAAACCCCTTCCACTTTCCAGGAAGTTGTCCCATAAATTTGATGCTGACAGTGGGTGATTTAGTTGATCTGGGTTTTATATCATTAATCATACTTATCACTGTCGACACCAGTCCTTGATCACCTGTTATAGTGTCCATGGAAACTATACCATTTCGAATTATGGGTTGACCAAAAGCATGTATTGTTCCTCCAAAAAAGAACAAAGCCCTAACACTTCTGCCATCCTTGATAAAAACAACACTGGCCTCATCACCACTTACAGTACGCGCTAAGGAAAGTGTGCAGGGCTCAAGCCACACAGGTACAGTTCCAGCACGCTTCAAAACTATATTCAACGCCTCCAGTGCATTTTCAGGAATAATACATGTCATAATCCAATCCCTGTCACTGCCGTTGGATTTAAGCTCCTGAAAGAAAACAGAGGACGTGGGCCAAAGAGGGCCAAGACGCCTCTCGAGGAACCAACGAAGATAAGATTCCTGTTCATCCCTGGTTAATCCTTTGTCGACGGGAAAAATCTGGCAGTCGATCCACCGCTCATCCAATGATAAGAACACTTCCTTGTCATGAACAGGAAGTGATTCAATCATATCCTGAAAAATGATCCCTAGAAGCACCAATAAATCTGGTGATCTCAGGTCAGGGCGATGAAAGTCTTTGGAAAGTTTTGTTGCCTTGAGTGAATTGACAACTAACGTGCCATCACTGACATCAGCGTGAGCATACCGCAGCCAGCCACTCCTGATAGAGATTGCCAGCATGCACGGTTAGAAGCGTGCCCAGCTCTTATCTCCGTCTTCAATCTTACCGTGGGATCGCGCATTGAATGCAAAGATAAGGAAACGACGCTCCGTATATGTCCCCTCAATAGGGCTCGCTACTTTATAATCATCTTCAGTCAATTCGATGATATAAGGTTGATTTGTCAGAGGGCAGTAAAGCATAGTCGGGTCAGGCATGAAACTGTCGTAATAACTGACAACTTCAACATGACTGGAATAAGCTGTGTCCGTTATACCAACAAAAGTACTGTCTTCCTGATAAGACTTCAGCAGATCTTTCCGGACAAAGGAGGTATCGTAACGCGATTCATCCTCATTGAAGTTCACCACAGTCATCACTGTGTCCAAGAGTGTATCCTTCCGGGTTTTCAAGAAACCGAATGAAGTGTCATAAACCGTAGTATAGTTGGCAAACATATCCACATCGGCTGTGCCGCCATCAAGATGAATTTTCTGCTTACTGAGAAATGTGCTGTCAGCAGTGAGGGAATCCCTTGCTGCATTTACCACCATTAAAGCCCATTGGCCGTCCGCCGTCCGCTCACCTGTGAGACGCTCATAGTATGAAAGGACGTCATAAACATTTTCCATATAGAAACGGCTTTCCGCCTCCACAGCTTCTTCATCATCCCATATGAGCCGAGGCAAGTAAAGCACACCCAGGAATGAGATGATCGAAACCAGAATCGCCAATTCCAGAAGGTCCCTAATCCACCATTTATAATGTGTATCCAAAAGTTCTGTCATTAATCTATTTCTTTCTCTTAAGCTTCACAATTCCAGGTATAGTCGAATCTTTTCAAGAGATTTATCGCCGATACCTTTCACATTACGTAAATCGTCTATGGTCTTAAAGGTGCCAAACTCGTCCCTGTATGCAATAATCCGGTCAGCCAGTGCCGGACCGCGATGCCGGGAAGAGTTATAAGTTCACTCTTGAGAGCTCTGTTCAAGTTTACTTTTTGGATAGTGATAATCGAAGCAATATTTTCACCGGCAAGACGGGCTGTTCTTCTCTCCTGAGCAATTTTGGCAACCTCGTCCGCCTCTTCAGCTGATTCGGATATATCAAAAGTTTCAGGGAACCATGTCCGTCTTACATATCCTACCATCAGCCCGACAACAAGAATTGTCAGAAGAAATTTGGAAATGAATTTTTCCTGAGGCGTCATGGGTTAGAGTTGCACCTTCCTCACTTTAGTTTTATCCTTTCTCCCGTTGGTTGAAGAAAGCTGTTCAAACAGTTTCCTTTGGCTGGAATTAAGTTTGGTGGGAGTGCTTACCTGAATCTTTACTAGCTGATCACCTTTTCTACCGTCTCGCAATTCACCCAGACCTTTACTCCGCATCCTCAACACCTGTCCGGACTGGATGCCAGCAGGAATGGACAAGTTGGCGGAGCCGGTCAAAGTCGGCACCTCAATTTTTTCACCGAGGGCAGCTTGAGAAAAGGATATCTCTACTTCTGTAATAATATCAGCGCCGTGCCGCGTAAAATATTTGTGCTCTTTTTCATCAAAGAAAACTACTAGGTCGCCCCTGTCACTGCCCCTTGGTCCTGCATTTCCCTCACCACGAAGTGTCATATAATTACCTGCAGCCACACCGGCGGGGACATTCACCTTGATTTGTGCCGATTTCTTTCTTCTGCCATCACCGCCACAGGAGCGGCACGGCTTAGATACAACCTCGCCACTGCCGCCGCAGTTGGAGCATGCCCCCACATTAACAAACTGACCAAAAAGTGAACGGGAGATCTGGCGCACTTGTCCGGAGCCGTCGCAAGAAGTACACCGCGTGGGCATAGACCCTTTTTCACCACCTGTACCATTACAGGAGTCGCACGAATCCATCCGGTTTACTTTAATAGTTTTTGTAACACCTTCAGCGATCTCCTCAAGGATAAGTTTTAGAGTAACTTTAAGATCTGAGCCCCGGCTGCGGCGTCTTGAGCCCGTACCGCCACCAAAAAAGTCGTCAAATGAACTGGAACCAAATCCTTCCATAAAGGTCCGCAAGGCGTCGGAAAGGTCAAAGTCGGCAAACCCGCCTCCAAAGCCACCGGCACCGGCGTCCGTTGCGGCATGGCCAAACTGGTCGTACTGTGCACGCTTTTGAGAATCATTCAGAACAGAGTAAGCTTCAGCCGCCTCTTTGAACTGTTCCTCAGCATTTTTATCACCAGGATTCTTGTCCGGGTGATACTTCATGGCAAGTTTTCGGTAAGCTTTCTTGATCTCGGCTTCACCGGCTCCCTTTTCTAATCCAAGAACCTCGTAGTAATCGCGCTTCAAGGGCTAATCCTTATCGTTCTCCTGTGAATTGACAATCACCTTGGCGTGGCGAATAACCCTGTCTTTGTATTTATACCCTTTTTCAAATTCCTGGATTACAACACCATCCTCGTGATCATCGGAAGATTGGGTCATCATGGCGTCATGGAGTTCCGGATCGAATTTTTTCCCTTCAGAATCAAACAGTTCAACCTTCAGGGCGCCTAGTCGACGGTGAAGTTTTTCAAGGATAAGGTTTATCCCTTCCATCAAAGATTCCGCATTTTGCGACTTTTCTCCATCCACAGAATCGATCATTCTTTGAAGGTCATCAGCGATACCGAGAAAAGAGATGATCACATTCTCACCCTCATACTGCAACAAACGTGTGAATTCTTTATCTTTTCGCTTCTTATAGTTGTCGAACTCAGCACGGAGGCGAAGATGGCGGTCTTGGAGATTCTTCAGCTCATCTTCAAGTGAGGGTTTTTCCTGAATTACTTCTTCAGCTGATTCAACTTCTTCCGAAACCTCTGTTTTTTTTGCCGTCTTTTCTTCAGGCTCCGGAATCTGGCCATTCTTTTGTTCCTCTTCGGCTTTCTCTTTTTTGACTTTCTTTTTCTTAGGCATGACTCAGTTTATCAATTGTTGAAGAAAAAAGATTCAAGGCTGTGAGTACTTCAGCATAGTTCATTCTCGTAGGTCCGATGACACCAAAACTGGCGGAATTTTCACCAAGTACTATCGACTTGGTCACCACAGAACAGGATTGCATTGAATGGTCAGGGTTCTCTGAACCGATGGCTATAGTGAGACCTTCGCTTTCATTGGACAAATTCACTGATTTCCTGATAGCCTCAGAATTGTCCAAAGTAGCAATCATGGACTGCATATCATCCGGCTCACTGAATTCAGGGTGCTGCCATAACTGATCTTTCGCTGATGAAAAAATTTCATCTTCGGTCGAAATAGGAAAATAATCTTCTACATTTTCAATGATCACCTGAATAATCTCATTGTCAAACAGAGACTGATCCCTGAGACGATCACCGATAGTTTTTATTATCTCTGATACGGTGAGACCCACGAGCCGCTCTCTGAGTATTGAAGCCACCATCTCAACAAGAGAATCCTTGATTCCCATTGAGAGATTGAGAAGAACAGTTTTCACTTTCTCTGACTTGAAACCTACCACTAGCAACACCTGTCCTGAACTGAGTTTTACGAGATCCAGGTCTGTCAGTTTGCTCTGGCTATTGGCAGAAAGGATGGCAAAGCCGAAAAGGTGATTCAGCTGCGCCAGTGAATTAGCTGTTATTTGAAACAGTCTCTCTACATTGGATGATGCTGCCGCCAGTTCATCCATGGCAATCTGCTGCATGGATTCAGAAGCCATTTTCGATTCCAGCAGTTCATCTACGTAATAACGGTAACCGAAATCGGTGGGAATTCTGCCTGAGGAAGTGTGGATGTGACCAAGAAGCCCCACCTCCTCAAGGGAGTGAAGTGTATTCCTGATGGAGGCTGCACTCAATTCTATACTGTATTCCTCTTTCAGTCGTTTTGACGCAACGGGATGGGCAGTCCGTACAAAATCCTCAATGACCATCTTAAGGATCTCCCTAGCCCGGTTCGGCGGTTTTGTGATATTGGCTTTCATGTTCTCAAATTTCACTTTAGACTAACTTCCAAAATTACAGTCAGAGTCAGGGTTAATCAAGAGTATCGTCCGTCGGGAGAAACAGCCGCTAAAGAAACTTTCTTACAGCACGCATACTCCCCACAAACGAGAAGAAGACGATGACACCTACAAGCAAAGCCACAATCTGAAATTGCCACACCAAACGGTACTGAGTAAAGAGTGAAAGAAAATAGTTACTCCCTTCTACAAAACCGTATGACACCGCTGCGGCAATCAGCGAGCCGAAGAACCCCTCAAGAATTCCCTCAATCATAAAAGGGAATCTGACAAACCTGTCGGTCGCGCCCACCAGTTTCAAAATCCTGATGAGATCCCGACGGGCATATATGCTGAGGCGAATGGTGTTTGAAATAAGAATAACTGTGCCAAACAGAATTGCGGCGGCAAGGGCAGTCACTGCAGCAAAGAAACCTTCATAGTATCTCTCAATGAGTGAAATAAGCCGCCCCTGATAGCGGACTTCATCCACACCTTCCACAAGTTCGATCTGCTTAATTATGGGATTGACATCGATCCTTCCATCTTTCGGTTGTTGCAGTTTCAGAACAGATCCCGGCGGCAGCGGATTTTCCTCTAACAGATCAAAAATGTTTTCCCCAAACTCCCGCTGGAAAATATCTGCCGCCTCCTCCTTGGTAATCAGTGAAGCGGACTTGATCCCTTCAATGGCGCCTATCTGATCAACGAGTTCCGCCGCCCGGATGTTGTCGACATCCTCTGAAAAAAAGACCTGAAATTCGTATTGCCCTCGAGCAATTTGAATAATGCCCGAAATATTCTCACCCACCACAGCGCTGAAAACTACAAAACTGGCTGCTATACCGATTGCGCTAATGGTGGCGAGTGCCGTTGTTTTGGTCCGCCAGAGACTTCGGATGCCTTCCGAGACAAGGTATAGGAACCGATCTATCATGTCTGGACTTCGCCGTCTACAATCTGCATGAATCTGTAACCCCGGTCTTTTACTAGCGAGAAATTGTGGGTGGCCATTAGAACAGCTGTACCATCTCTGTTAATCTCTTCCAGTAGCTCAATCACCTTGAGAGAAGCAGCAGGATCGAGGTTCCCCGTCGGCTCATCAGCGAGGATTACAAGCGGATCTTTCACAAGGGCTCGGGCAAGTGAAACAATCTGCTGCTCTCCACCTGAAAGTTGGGACGGTAGATGATCCCGACGATCCGATATCCCGAGCCGTTCCAATACATTCTCAACCTCATCTTTTACCATCTTCATTCCGACTCCCTGAACATGTAGCGGAATAGCGATATTGTCGAACACACTCCTATCTTTCAGCAACTCGAAATCCTGGAACACCATCCCCACCCTGCGCCTCAGCATGGGAATGCTGCGTTTTTTGATTTTGTCAGATCTGTATTTGTCCACCCCCACTGTCCCTTCCTCGGGAAAGATATCCATATAGATAAGTTTCAGAAAAGTGGTTTTACCTGCTCCTGTGGGCCCTATAATGCAGACGAACTCCCCCGGCTCAATATCAAAAGTTGCATTCTCGATGCCAGCGCCGCCTTCAAAGGTACAGGATACATTTTTGAAACTAATCATGGTGACACCAACACAAGAATAATACTTATTTATCTTATGTCAATGAAGTCTTTCAGGGATAAAAAGCAAAGAGTCAATATTTTTTCAGTCAACTGTTTAACTGACCCAAAAATTAATCAGGAAATCAGATGAAACTATTTATCCACCGAACCAGACCGATCATTACCAAGATGTACCCTTCCCTACGGGATACCACCCACCCTGTGCGCATGAAAACCAGCACAAGGGCAACCATAAGGGATAAGAACACAAGATGCATTCTGGCATCCAAACTTACAGTTATATTATTCAATATTCCCGCCACTCCGAGAACTCCGAACAGGTTAAAAATATCACTCCCGATCAAGTTGCCAACGGACATTCCATAACGAGAACGTAGGGCCGCAGCCAATGATGTAGCAAATTCAGGAGCTGAAGTCCCTGCTGCAATTACGGTAGCGCCGATAACCCATTCTGATACGCCCATATATCTTGCCAAGTTAATCGCTGACTCTACCATAAAGTGGGCTCCAACAAGTACCATCGCCAATCCTCCAATAAGCATCAAAGGATCCCACCAGTACATCTTACCCATTACCTGCTTCGTTTCTAACGGTTCTCTTTTGACATAAAGATAGCCCAGATAAAGAATAAGCAGGGAAAAAAGAACCCCTCCCTCAAATTTGGTCAGGGTCAAATCCCAAAGAAAAAACAACAAAATAAAAGTACCGAATAGTAAGAAAAAACCATCTCTTACAATGAGAATTCTACTAGTTTTCAGACTGTGAATAATTGCTGTACCACCAAGAATAAACCCCAAATTGAATATGTTTGAACCTACAATATTCCCTATGGCAATATTACCTACTCCTTTCAAAGCCGCCAGGATTGAAACAGCAAATTCGGGAGCTGACGTACCCAACGCCAATATGGTCAGACCGATTACCAGTTCTGAGATCCCCAAACGTTTGGCAATTTTGGATGCACTGTCTACAAGCCAGGTTGCTCCTTTAGCAATTACTCCAACACAGACAAGAACAATAGTAACATCTGTTAATATTTCCATGATTCCGTGTTAATTACCTTCAAGATCGGTCAATAGCGTATCAATTTTCAGAAGGGAGACCACTTTATTCTTTTCAATTTTTTGTCGTGAAAGTGTTGTTGTCACTTATTCGGTGTTTTGAAATTCAGTAACTAGCAGTACAAATCCTTTTCACTAATATAATCCCGGACAGGGTCTGGAACCATGTATCGAATGGTCAACCCACTTTTCACACGGCGACGAATCTGAGATGAGGAAACTTCAATTTGTGGAATATTTGCGAATCTAATTTGAGACAAAATCTCGGGGTCGATCCTGCTTGGGCGAAACCCCGGGCGAAGAGCAATGATAACTCTACATTCATTCAAAATTGATTCATACTCCTTCCAGCTGTGAAAATCCAAAAGGGAATCGCTACCTATGAGAAAATAGAGATCCTTTGAAGTTAGGCTGAATTTCTCCTTTGTTTCCTTGACAGTCTCTACCGTATATGAAATTCCTCCTCGTTCTATCTCGATATCGGACACATCGAAATTGTCATTATTCACCAAGGTAAGACGAAGCATTTCCAGTCGATCTTCGATAGGCGAAATGCCCCTTTCCTTGTGGGGTGGATTGGAGGCCGGTACAAATACAATTCGGTCAAATCGTTCAGATTCCTGAATAGTCTCCGCGATAATAAGATGACCCACATGGGGTGGATCAAAGGTTCCTCCGAACAAACAGAGCTTCAAGACTATTTCTCCTCCTCGGGCCGGTTTTTCTCGATCAGCATTTTCGCTTCTTCAAGAACAGCAACATCAGTGAATCCGCCTCCGTTCTCTTCAAGAAAAGTTTTCGCTTCTTCAAACTTGCGAGCAACAATAAATGTATCAACGATTAACAACCGTGCCTTGTCGGCATAATCTGTGTCAAAATACAGTTCCAACAAATCTTCCAGGTAACTTACGGCGGCGTCATACTCTTCCATCTTCACATAGAGAATAGCCGACTCATACATTTTCTGAGACAGTTTGTTTCGCAGTTCACGAATGGTGGCAGTGGCTTCATCACGATACTCTGAGTCGGGAAAATCCTCGATGAATTCCTGATACTTTTGAATTGCCCTGTCCGTGGCATCCTGATCAAAATAGAACTTTGGGGAACTTTTTTCATAACTCTGGCAAATGCGGTAACGGGCCAACCTGACGTGCGGACTAAATGTCATCTGACGAACAAGTTTGTCATATTCGTTGATTGCGCTCTCGTATTCTTCATTGAGAAAATAAGCCTCACCCAAATGAAACTGTGCATCGTCCCCAATGTCTGTATGTTTTCCCCGCAAAAGGACGTACTGGAAATGCTCTTGAGCGCGGTAATATTTCCGTTTCTCCAACAGTCCCATGGCCTTCTCATATCGCTCATCAATATCATCCTTGCTGAGATCGATCTCATCTTTGGCACAGCTGGCTAACAAAACCACAAACAGTGGATAAATATATCTGCGCTTCTCAATCATTAATATTTCATCACCATCTTATGGCCAAAGAGATCCCTCCTACGCCAGACCGGGCGAAGGGAGAAAATGTCAGCCCCATTGCAGATTCTGTGTTTGGTGCCAATAAGCGACGTCTCGTCTCAATGAATGCATCAAAAGCACTAATAAGATGATTGAACATAATGGCTGTGACGGTGTAGGTAGCCAGCCTGTATGCATCATTTGATTCTGCCCGTTGGTCCAGATAATTGTTCTTGAAATCTGTCATGACAAGAATTTCAACGCTGTCCCCCACAGACTTTTCCTTTTCCCACCAGCCGTTACTCCCGTCTTCCTTGAAAAGATCCGACCATCCCGAAACAAATTGATCATACTTTCCAATGTTTTCGTAGAATTCATGATCTCTCACAACTTCAACACCTTCAATCCAGTCCCACCCGCAAAGGGAGTCTGAACTGATGGTGGCTGTCTGGCCGGGAAGAAACAGATTGAGATGGTGAGTCCCTTCACAGACCACATCACCATAACTGGATGTAAGCCACGGTGTCCTCAACCACCATTGATAAAGGTCCCAGTTATCATCGGCGAACTGTTCGTATTCAGTCTCTATTCTTTCCCCACGCTTGGAAAATGACCGCCAACTCATCCATGCCGCCACTTCCAACCCTACGAAAAAGATGGCTTTTTTCTTTGCGCCGGCATACCACTCCCCCATACCGGGAACGGCCATGGAAAGAATTAACCCTCTGGCTGGATAAATGGTACTATCCGCGTCAGCCTGTGCTGAATCCATTTCTGCCTCCAGCTGGATCAACGGCAGTGGGCCATGAAAACGGGGCTCATAATTGAGAAGCTTCGACCCGCTTGAAAAAAGAGGTACAATGAGGATCAGCATGACCGATATCTGTTTTATCTGTTTTGTCATTTAGAATCCGAAGAGAAGGGTAAAGTAAAACCGTGAGTCGCCGCCATACTCGTGATTTAGCGCAGTGAATTTATCTAATCCCCTGTGTAATTCCACGGCAATTCCCGTCGGGTAATTATAAAATGAAAAACCGCTAAACCGGAGCTGAACTCCCGCTGATCGCTTTCCGGAAAAGCTTCCACCGTTCCCGTTCCAGGCGTCACCAAACTGACCAATGAATCCAGTGACTATATTTTGCAAAATAAACGGACCCAGTGGAATGTGGCGCTGTCTCATGATGGGAATTCTCGCTGTAGTTGTGACCAACGCCATCCTGTTCCCTTCAAGTGCATAAAAAGGATATCCTCTTATCCCCGGCATTCCTCCGGTAAAGAAATTGAAGAATGAATCTACTTCCGTCTCCGACATCCATCCACCGGCCATTTCAGCAGAGAATGTCCAACGGTTCGTGTACGGTATCTCAAAATGAGCTTCACCGCTCCCCTCTACTCTGGTGAAGTTGAAATTGTTGAAAACGATCTCGAATAACGATGCCTCTGGGCTGTAAAACCGATTGTTCTCCTGGCGGATATCGAGATGAACCTTAAAACCGTTGCTGGGTAGGATATCATAGTCTACTGTTCTTCGGGAAACCTGCGTGTCCCACCTCACCCCTGTATGAATGCCGCTGTAGTAATCGATTCCCGACTTGCCGAACAGCTGTTCTCCGGGAACCCACCAGAGTGCATTTGAACGGTAATTCTGATATGAGCCAAAGAGGGTGACACTGTGCTGACCTCGCAATGGAAATCTTGCCCCTCCCTCCATCTGGAAAAGTCGGTAAGCCACATCCGAGTCAATATCAATCACATCCCAAAGGGTGGATTGATTGGTGATGTGTCGCGTCATGAAAAAGATTTCCGCATATAGGGTGGGATAGAGCGTTCTCAGTTCGAAGAGTAAAAATAAATCGAGATCAGTAAGCCTGTTGATACCGGCTCCACCAAAAACGCTGAGCCGGTTGATCACTTCGTTGGATTGGAAATAGAATCCCGGTTTAACCATACCATAATCGATCTGCAGTCTCGGAAAGAAAAACATGTTGGAAAATGAATCTTCATAATTCTTGGATACGGAATCAGGATAAGATGAATCGTCCGCCATTATTGGAGGAGGTAAGCCATTAAATTTTGTGAAATAGTCAGGGCTGTAACCAACATCACTTTCATCCACCAGTCGAACAGAATCCACGAGCGCAATGCTGTAGCCGCCATTCTCATAAAGGGAATAGAGTACCTTACCATCCCTACTGACATCGGGCATGAATGCACCACCGAAAACGTTGGAGATATAGCCCTGGCGACCATCTGAGGAATTCACATAAAAGAGATTGAAAATGCCTGACCGATCCACGGAATAGATTAGCCCCCCGTTGGCCGTGGCCGTCATATCCCGTTCGTCCCACTCGGGAACAGCCATAAGATCAACAAAAGTCGTATCCGTCAGATTGAGGGCCGCGATATTCCTGAAATGGCTCTCCACATAATCGAACATGAGCCACCTTTTGTTGGGATCGAAAGTAAGATTGGAAATCTGGCGTCCATCATCGAAACGTGTTATCTGTTCTGACTCCTCCGAATTCAAGTTAATCAGAAAAACATTCTGTGTCCCGTCCCGGGTAGCCAGGTAAGCCAACAACGAATCACCAGGGAAAATAACTGGTGAAAAGGCCCTAGCACCTTTCGTCAGCCGTTCTTCTTCCTCATCTTCAAATGAATAAACGTAAAGGTCGAACCATTTCGAACCGTTCCCATCCGGTTTCGATTTTTTGGTGTAATAGATCTTTTCTCCTGAGGAAGACCAAGCTGGGGTGGAAAAAACATCCTTTGCAATAACTTCATCTGTGCTGTCGGTGAAAGTGAAAATGCGCAGATTGGTCTGACCGAGAAAATCGTTTCCCACATTGGACAAAAATGCAAACCTTTCTCCATCCGGAGCCCATTTAGGATGGAAATTGGCAGTCCCTTTCTGCCATATGATCTTACCTTTTACTTCTTTGTTTTTGACTGACTCAGTGAGCAATTCGTACCGTTCCATCAATGTTGTTTGAAAATCTGAAAACACTTTTTCCGCCGGAAAGCCTGACGCTCCCTCAATTGCTGATTGGATTGATCCGCCTGACTTACGGGAGAGATTCCTAGCAATGGCTGGAAGCACTTCTTGACCGTATTTGTAAGCAAGGTACCGGGAAAAGGCAAATCCTGAATTATAAGTGGATTCATTCCCAATACCCGGCTTACCGAACGTATTCATCTCCGTGAGTGAAAGAAGATTGTTGTTTAGCGCCCTGTCCCGCAGAATCATATCCCGGTGTGTGTCCCAAAAGTCGTAAGTGGCACCTTCGTACATGAACTGTGCCACCCCTTCTGCAAACCACGGTGGAACGGTAGTACCGGGCACAGGATACGAGACAAGCGTATTGGGATAGCCATACAGTACATCCTCCCGTTTTTCCGGTTCATACCTGATCCACTGAAAATAACCGCCAGGTACACTCCTTCCAAACTTCATGGCCGCCTGCATTGAAACAATGTGTGTGAATTCATGGGTAATCACATTCTGGAGCCAACGGTGACTTCCACGCAACTCCATGTCAAGAGGAGAGGCCCAGATCTCTATCTTATTGTCAAAATAGTAAGCGGCACCATTGGAATAGTCATCAGTGTCCATAAAAGTAATATGCGTTTTCTCCATTGGTTCATACTGGTATAGTCCTGTTACATGCGGATAGATTTTCTCAGCCGCAGTGGCCCCTTCTTTAGCTGTTCTCTCAGTCCCGTTATGAAAGTGAACAGTAAAATGGTCAGTCTCGAACGTCTTCCAAACCAGTTCTGGATGATTGAATGCTACCTGCCCGAATACTGTTCGAATAAGAAATACTGCTATGAGGAAAGATCGTTTCACGCTTTCAAATGGAAACTTTGGCCTGTTTTCCTTTGTCAGTTGATGACAGCGATCTTGAGAATCTTGGATGCCGATTCCCCGGCTGAGGAAGCTTCCACATTGGCAAAGTAAACACCGCTTTCCACCTGACTTACATCCCAGACAACTTCATTCACCTCATTTGGAAGAACAGTAGCAATCTCGAAACGTTCCACAAAAAAACCTGCCAGATCGTATATGCTGATTATGATGTTATCGGCTTCACCAACGGTCACCCTAAGTGTAGCGGAACCATTTTCAGCAGGGTTTGGGTAACAGTATGTTTTCTTTTTGTCAAGAATACCGCTGTTAGCTGAAACAGGTGACCCCGACAGAGAACCTGAAAAAATTCGGCCGTTGAGCATGCCGCCGTGCTCGGACGGCCATGAGTTGCCCTCATCTTCCGTTGCTTCATCAAACAGCCACATTTCTGAAGAGGTAACGACAGCATTTCTCCCCTGATAGTTTGTAAGCATCTTCAGCTCACTTGTTGCATCTCCGGCCAGGTGAAAATTTATCCTACCGGTCCAGTCAATAATCAAAACATCCCCTTGAGAGGTTTTTGTCACAATCTCAGGATGATCATCTCCCGTTATCTGCCCGGCCAGAACAGAACCTGTTGCCTCCAAATCCAACGGGAAACCGCTCAAAAGGGTGAGATTTTGGTTCAAGGCGTAGATCACCCCTTCCTTATCAGTGGCAATGATCTCCAACTCTGCGTCAACGTCCAAATCGACCACACCAAGAGAAACAAAACTGACCTCTTCAAAGCCTGTGTATGTACCACCATCGGCCATGCTGACCAATCCCTCTCCAAGAGTGTGTACAACAGAGCCTGAATTTACTTGGGGACCCTTTATCCACCACGAAGCAGTCAGTCCTTCATCCGTCATTTCTTCCCTCAAAGAATCGGGTGTAATAATTAAAATGTGATCGTCATAATGCAGGCCAACTTTCGAAGTGTTAGCATAACCAACAACCCTTGTCGGGAGAGCTCGTTGCAAGCTGGCTGACCATTTGGACTCAAACCCGGAAATGGCTGAAGAATAAGATATCACCTCCACAGCAAGTAAACTATCTCGTTCAGAAGTAAGAACAAGCTCTGGAGTCGGACCGCTATTGGTAATTGCGAGGCGATAGTCGCCAGCTGGACGAGGTGTAATTCCTTCAGGCTTGATCTCACCCGAATTTGACCACCACAATGAATCCGACATGCCAATAATCTCATTTACACCATCACCATTAAAATCGTAAAGAAACTCCATCTGCAAAGATGAATCTGGGAATCCGTCTGCCAGGAGAGAATTGGCCAAGGTAAATGTCATCACCTTTCCTGCCTTGGATATGTCATTGATTTCCAGGTACGAATCGGCACCGCTGTTTGATCGGGTACTGGGGTAGGTGTCCGGGCCGAAAGAAGGCGATTGATTAATGAACGCCGGGTTGGCAATGGTATACTGGCTGTTTCCATCGAACCACATATCTGACCAGAGACCCGCTGACGGATCGGTGAACAGAAAGACCGAGGGGTATCCCATATCCTGGGCACCGTCAGCTTCTTCCAAATCGATGCCACGTCTATCACGGGCACCATTCACCGTCTGACTCGCAAATCCTCCAGTTATTCTTTTCTCGTCAATATGCCAGATAAGCAAACCTGAACCGGGCAAGCCCAGATCATAGTTGAGGACAGATGTTATCACCCCCGTTATACTATCCCGCTGGAGGTTTACCGAATCTAAGAGTACTTCAACATAGCTCAGCTGAGCAATATCCATAACCGAAAGGGCCCACCTCATGGAATCGATATCAACATTCTCTCTCACCCAGTTGTTGCGGTTTTCGATGAGAAAATATTCATCGGTAGAAATGTTCACCCGGACTATTTCATCGGCAACGGAATCTCTGGCCACCAAGGTGACGTCTTGCGTGGGTGCTACGATTCGCGCTGACTCCCATCCAGCCCAGATCCTCGTCCACGGATCAGGTGGGGAAGGAACCAAACCTCTACCGTTGTTCGATCCCTGATCCATGAGAGCAAACATCCCTACGCCACTTTCCCCGGTTTCCAAGTTCCAAAGTGGCGGGAGCCCCACTGCAAAGCCGAACATAAGGGCAAATGTTCCGGTCAATCCGAACTGATAATCACACGGCTGCGAAACGCCGGAAAATATTTCGGATGAAACAGTATAAAGAAGATGATTCTGAGTCTCCGGTAAAATGATCCCGGAAGAAACGGTTGAACCATTTGCGAAAGTGATGGATCCGGTACCCAACTGTTCTTCCAGGAACTGAGAATCTATATATGTGGATGGAATATCAGTCTGGGTTGGATCTATGAACGGAAGGGCAAAGTCTTGACCAATACCAGCATGAAAGATAACAATAACATCATATTGGTCGAAATTCAGTATATCTTCAGCGTAAGCCGCCTTTAAGCTTTCTTCGAAAAAACGAGCCAGTCCTTGCTGTTGAGCCTGATCATCATCGTAAGGGTAAAAACTCGACAGTGTCTCATCAAGCTGATAGCTTGAAGATGCCTCCTCCGGCAGAATGACGGAACTGTCCAGATCGATACCGAATTTTCCTCTGGAGACGGACTGGTAGTAGTTATCAACTGCCCGGAGGTGCGCTTCAAAATAACCCTTGTTGTGGGGGGGCGGATCGATAAGATAATTACCGCACTGCTCCAATTCTGGCTCGGCGAGAAATGTACCGTTACCCGTGGAAGAAAAGTCGTCATCTAAGCTAAAGCTTACCCGTATGCCCAGAACAGAAACAGCCTCTTTCTCAAGTACCAGTTGGGCGCGGAGAGGAATGACGAACAGACAGATTAGGAGCAGTCGCCAGATCATTTGGCACAAAAAAGTCCCGCCGTCAGAAAAGGCAGGACTTTATTATGAATTTGCAGAAATCCTCAGAATTCAATATTGAGAGAGAATCGCATGGTATTGGTGAGAGGGTGCCCCGGTTCTCCAAGGGTGAAACCTGCATCAAAGCCATAGCCCGAAAACCTGAGTCCCACGCCGAACGTGGGATTATGAATCTTTCCTGTCTTATCGTAATAGTAACCAGCCCTCAAAGCAAAGTAACGAGAGTACCAATATTCAGCACCGAGGTTCAGCACCGTCTCATCCAGTTCGTTTTGAAGCGTTCTCGACCTGCCAGTACCCACCTCAAGTTCTCCAGCATCGTTATACTTCCCATAGCCAGAATCTCCCCACTCCGCCTCTGTAGGAACAAACTTGCCGGTGGCATCCTTTGTGTAGCCACCAATTTTCCCGTCCGACACACCATTCTTCCCGGGGCGGTCAATGTCGCCGCCCAGCAGCCAGTCATCCACCCAAGAAGTAAAAATGCCAAGGTAGATTGGATCGGTGTGAGCTTTCTCTATACTACCATTTGAATTGTAGCTCCCACTGGGGCCCACATACTTCCCTTTTTTGTCGTACATACCCACAGCACCGTCACTGTCCCAGTCCATGTCGGGATAGGATGCCACAAGCATCTTGTCAATATCCATAACAATGTTAAGTTTATTATACTCGGTGTCCACGAGTTTGAAATTCAGGCCAAGGGTGAAATTTGTGGGCATGGGATCGGCCTGTGCTTCATCGATAAAAGCAATCTTTGGTCCAATATTGGTGACTGTCACGCCTATATCCAGTCTGTTGGAAAGAAAACCTTTCTGAAGATAGGCAAGATCGAAGGCAAAATCTGTGGTAACACCCTTCCCTTTCTCGGCACCAGCGCCAATTTCGGCCAGCTTTTGATGTAGCAATTTCACGTTGAGACCGATGGCCGCGTTCCGGGAAATGAGTGCACCGTAGGAACCGGTGGCAGCGAACATGAAGCTGGTAAATGTTCCGAGATTCTCGCCTTGTTCATCAGTACGCTGCTGTTCACCGAGGTTAAGGAAAATGATGTGCCCACCCAACGTACCCAAGGTAGGTACATGATGACGAAAGGCAATAAATTCATAATACATGTCAGAGACGAGGTTAGGCAACCAATTAACATGCATTAGAGCCGCCTCAGAACCTTCCAAAAATGCCAGGCCCGCAGGGTTCCAGTAGCTGGCATAGGCATCGTTTGCAACGGCTACCTGGGCTTCCCCCATTCCACCGGCACGGGCACCGGGAGAAATAAGCAGGAACAGAGCTCCCGCTTCACTCCCTGCTCTGAGAGTTGAAGCGCTCATAAACAGAGCAGTCACCATCAGAAAAAGGGTTGTTTTCCTCAACTGTTTCATCATTTGTGCAAAAAGTGTCTTTTTAACTCAATTCTGTCCCGTCTGTTCCGAACATCCTCTTAATAGAGACAATCGTTTAATATACCTGCCTTCAATCATTTGTCAAAACTTTGTCCTCTCACAATAGAGCAAGTGACAGAGCTGGGATATATGTAATAGCAAGTACTGCCAGAAGCAGGATGATGAAGAACGGTAAAGTTGCCTTATACACTTCAGGCATGGAGCGGTTGAAACGATATGCCGACAGGAAAAGGTTCATTCCTACAGGTGGTGTAAGGTAACCGAGTTCCAGATTTGCGATGAATATTACCGCCATATGAACAGGATCTATCCCAAAGTGGGCACCCATGGGTTTAATGAGTGGCACAACAACAATGATGGCAGAAAAGATATCCATGAGACAACCGACGATAAGTAACAGTACGTTTAGTGCCAAAAGGAACACATACTTGCTCTGAATATTCTCTCTGACCCAGTCCAGAGCTAGGAGTGGTACCTGAGCATCTACCAGATAACTGGTGAACCCCATAGCCACTCCGAGAATGATCAACACACCGCCAACTAGCGTAGCGCAATCCACAATCACCTTGGGAAGATCGTTCAGTTTCACATCTCTGTAGACAAAAACCTCAACGACTAGAACATAAACAACCGTAAGCGCCGCCACTTCCACAAGCGTGGTAAATCCACCAAAGATACCAATGAGAATAAAGACGGGGATAAAAGCTTCCCATTTCGCTTTCCAAAAAGCTTGAAATGCTTCCGCCGGTCGGAACGGTCTCCTGGGAACTTTCGAAATAAGTCCCTGGCGCACGCCCCACGCTGCTACCATGGCAACCAGGAAAAAGCCCGGGACAATACCAGCCAGAAAAATCTTGTTTATGGGGACACCTGCCGTCACACCGTAGATGATGGCTGGGAGACTGGGTGGAAAAAGCAGTCCAAGAGAGCCTGATACCGTGATGAGTCCCACAGAGAATTCGCGAGGATACTTTTCGGAAATAAGCATGGGAAGCAGAAGTCCCCCCAGCGCCAGGATGGTGACGCCGGAACCACCAGTAAGTGTCGTGAAAAAACCACAGAGAAGGGTAATCATGACGGGTGTTCCACCGGGAATCCACCCAAACCAGTGTTGGAAAACTTCCACAAGCCGTTTGGAGGCTCCACCTTCTGCAAGAATATAACCTGCCAAGGTAAAAAGAGGAATTGTGGGAAGCGTCGGTGAAACAACTATTCGATACATTTCTGCCGGCACCGCGGCAATAGGAACCCCGTCGTGCCAGAAAAAGAGAACTGCAAGACCACCCAGTCCAATAAAAATGGGAGCCCCAAAGGCAAGAGATAGAATGACTGCGATAACGCCAGCCCACAGAACTACTGGCGTTTGGAGTGTCTCCCCCAATCCGATGGCCCCAATAACGATAGGAATAGCAATGAGCAAAGCTCTAAAAACAGGTTCTTTCTTGCTCGTCCGCAACATTTCCATGGCAATGAGGAAGAAACCGAGGGGCATGATCACTTCCACTACCCAGATCGGAATACCTGGCAGGATATCTCTGGGATACTCTGATTCGGTCTTCACCAGTATGAAGCTGGCATAGGCGAGAATAAGACTTACTGTGACAGCCACACTTCTGGCAAACCAGTAACTGAATCCCTTCCTTTCATCTGTTTCTATCTCTACTGGTTTTGTGAGCGAAAGGAGCCGGCTCTCCCGGGCGGCGATAATCGCACCCAGGAAACCGATCCAGAGCGTCATGTGCTGTACAATAACGGTAGAGCCGGGAACTCCCGGAACACCCATGGCACGGGTGATAGCCTCCACACATGGCAGGAAGGCCATGGCAATAAGTGCTGCCAAAGCCAGCGTGTTTTCCCCCTGTTCAAACGTTCTGGCAACTACCTGAGCTGATCTTTCAGGAAGGTTCATCACTTTTCTATCAAATCCTTTTTGAGCTTAATTGCCCTGTCAAAAATTCCCTCGGGAACCAAGCTCCCTCTTATTAGGGGGTAGAAAGACACGGTCAATTCTTCCCATGCTTCGCGATCTTCAGCGGACGGCTGATGAATGGTGAGGCCGTTTTCAACCATCACCTGGAGAGCCTCGTTCATTTCAGAGACCAAAGCTCTTGCCTCCGTTTCCATCTCTTTGCTGATTCTCTCCAAAATGGCGTGATATTCAATAGGAAGTTTACTCCATGTTCTTTCACTGATGATCAAACCACCGATGATTGGGCCCCATTTTAGGTCCAGCATATTCGGTGTGGAAGTAAACCACTGGAAAGAAAGAGCCACCAAGGGCGTGGTGGAAAATGCATCAATAACGCCCGTCTGTAGAGAAATGAGAACATCCACCGATGCCAGAGGAACGGGCTGAAATCCCCCTTTGCGCCACAGCTTCTCGCTGGCATAATCGCCGGCCCAGCTAAAATGCCGCATGCGTTTCAGTTCAGCCGGCCGATACATGGACTCCCGGGTGAACCAGTAGGCCCACCCCACATCTACCCACGCCAAAAGTCTGAATTCACCGTCCGCAAGACCTTGCTCCAGCTCAGGCATGAGGGGATCCCTGATAGCGTCTAGCTCCTCAAAAGAGTCTACCAGCATGGGAATATAAAAAACAGACATGTCACGGCTTATTTCCGTTAACCCCTCAATGGTGACTGCAGCAGCATGGAGTTGCCCGATTCTGATCTTCCTGATCATATCCCGCTCATCCCCGGCAACACCTCCAGGATAAATCCTCAGTATAACCTCTCCATTAGTGGCATCCCGCCACTTCTGCCCCATCTCCAGCAAAAGATTGTGCCATGGAGAACCCACGGGAGCCAGGGTAGCCATTTTTATAACTGTCTTTCCTTCCAACGAAAGGGGTGAAAAAAAGAAGAAAAAAACGACGAGTGGAGCCAGTCGTCTAAAAGAACAGTTCATCCACTCTCTCTCTTAGCCACTGTGCCCGCTCCTGCGCCAAAATATTGGCAAGCCGCTGGCCAGGAATTTCATCCACGTCAACAGCCAGCGCCTTATCGAGAAGTTCGAGGAATTCTTCCTTGTTCTGGTTGCTGACCGAAATGGACTCAGCATATGAGATATAAAGAGAGGAACGACTGCCTTCTGATAGTTCCAGGGCACGATTGTAATGTTTTATTGCAACCTCCGGTGCTGAGCTACCACCATCAGGGCGACTCAGTGTATATGTAAACATCAAATCATGAAAGGAACCTTTGTCATAGGATTCATCAAGCTCCAGTCCCCGTTCAAGAAAGTGACCCATATTTGGCAATTCAACGATAGCAGCGGGATTGTCCTTTGATGAAGAGATAAGGAGGCCCCAGGAGGCAGCCGTCCAGTAGAGCAAGGAAAGATCTTCATTACTTACCTTTGTAAGAGCCGATTTGGGGTCGGAGGCATAGCTCTTACCAAATCCGGGGTATTTTGCTTCGAGAGCCTCCATTCCATAATCACGGGCTCGCAATAGTAGCTTTTTACCCCGTTTAGCCAACCTCCTGGACTCACTGAAGTTTTCATCCATGGCGATTTCAGCATCCCGCAAAATGAACGCGTAGGCATAAACAGTAAATACCTGACAGGCAGATGTGAGTAGAGCGGGGTTGCCCGGTGACTGCTGGATCAACAATTCTATCAGCTTCATGTTGGTGGGCAGTGATTCCCTGACGAGATCGGGATCGTTCTCGGAAAGGTAAATGGCTGATATACTATCGCCTGCGGAATTGAACACACTCCCCAAAACAAATTCCCTCACGGAGCAGCCGGAGAGTGTCATGAAGAGAAAAGCGGTAGTGATTGAACGAAGAATAAAGTTCATGCCAGTTGAGAATTAACCCAATTCACTATAGAGGGGAAACTGATCACACATTTCCTTCACTTCATTTCTAACGCTCTCAGTCACCAGTTCATCATCTGGAGCCTGGATGACACTGTCAATCAGATCAACGATCTGAACCATTTCATCAACCCCCATTCCTCGTGTGGTCATAGCCGGCGTTCCAATTCGAATTCCGCTGGTAATCATTGGGCTTCTCTTATCGTAGGGAACCATATTTTTATTAACTGTTATACCAGCTGCTTCAAGCCTGTTCTCGGCTTTTTTACCGGAAAGTTCCTTATTTGTGAGATCGATGAGGATAACATGGGTATCAGTACCGCCTGAAATAAGATAATAATCCTTTTTCATGAAAGCCTCTGCCATTGTCTTCGCGTTGGCGACAATAGCCTTGGAATAATCTTGAAATTCCGGCATAAGTGCTTCTCCGAAAGCGACCGCTTTTGCTGCGATAATATGCATGAGTGGGCCACCCTGAATACCCGGCATAACATTGGAATCCAATAGTTCAGACACGTTCTTTGTACGGCCTGACTTCGGCGCAACAATTCCCCATGGATTCTCCCAATCGCTCCCCATAAGAATGAGGCCACCTCTAGGTCCGCGCAGTGTCTTGTGGGTGGTAGAAGTCACCACATGGCAGTACGGCCACGGACTTGGGTGAACACCAGTCGCCACTAAGCCGGAAGGGTGAGCGATATCAGCCATGAGAAATGCACCCACTTCATCAGCGACAGTCCTGAAACTTTCAAACTCAATGAACCTCGGGTAAGCACTTCCACCACAGATGATAAGCTTCGGCTTGGCCTGCCGTGCCTGTTCGACAACTTTGTCAAAATTCACACGTCCCGTATCCTTCTCCACCTGGTATGAAATAACATTGAACAACTTGCCAGAAAAGTTAACGGGGCTGCCATGAGTCAGATGTCCTCCGTGGGCCAGATCGAGACCCATGATGGTGTCCCCAGGCTGAAGAAATGTGAAAAAAACAGCCATGTTCGCCTGAGAACCTGAGTGAGGCTGAACATTGGCATAATCAGCATTAAAGAGTTTTTTTGCGCGGTCGCGGGCAATGTTCTCAGCTTCGTCCACCCATTCGCATCCCCCGTAATAACGCTTGCCGGGATAACCTTCAGCATATTTGTTGGTCATTATGCCACCGGCGGCTTCGAGGACCGCCTGACTGACGAAATTCTCTGAAGCGATTAATTCAAGAGTTTCGTTTTCCCGTAAGACTTCACCCCGGATGGCGGAAAAGACTTCAGAATCACAATCGCGAAGACCTGTGGATGCAACTGGTTTAATCGTCATTGGCGAATAGCGCGGATAAGTAACTCATAAATTTAACGGGGATCACGCGTCTTCACCAGCACAATGCAAAGATGCCGGAACATGTCCGGCATCAAAAGTTAATTAAAATCTGTGGTCTTACTGATTAGTTCCAGCTTGGGTCTTTCTTTATCGATTCTGAGACCCATGCATAGCATTCACTTTTTGGGGAGATAGAACCCTTACGCTTAACATCTTCATCAAGCATAAACCAGTCAGCTTTACCAAAAACAAGGTCGTCACGGTTATTTTCAAGATATATGCGATCACGCTTATACCTGTTTTGACCTTTATCTTCAGCCATTTTAAAGTAGTTGTATGCAAATGCCGCCACCAACTTGTCATCAGTGGTAGGAAAGTTTTCGCGACAGTCTTGAAATGCGGCGTAGTAGACATTTCCCTTGGCACCGATTGTTTCGCCATTGTCAGGTGCAATTTTAATGGCTTCTTCGGCCCATTTCATAGCCTTGCCAAAATCTCCAAGAGCGTTATTTACCTTCACAATCTCCAAAGCTGTTTTGAAATCCCTGCGGTCAAGATTGTAAAGTTCTTCATAAACACTTGAAGCAGATTCAAGATTATCAATCTCAGAATATGCTATGGCCAGTTTCTGCAAAACGAGTTTGTTGGTCACCGATCCACTGCCCCCACTACTTCGGCGGAGTTTGTTCAATATCTCCACGGCTTCCTCTTCTTCTCCAGTCATCATAAGTTGATCAGCAAGATCTATCCCGAAAGAATAGTTGGTCGGATTATCCTCGAACCTCCGTCGATAAATATCCAGAGGATCTTTGCCGGTGGCTTCAAAAGCTTGAGCAAGGTCACCTTGAGCATTCTTATTGTTAGGATCAATCTTCAGCATCCGCTGGAGTACAAACACTTGGTCATCGTAGCGGCCAACTTCGGCATACAACTCATTAAGACGATTCAATGGTTCCAGATCCTCAGGTGTTAATTCAATTAGTTTCTCAAATTCGAAAATTTCTTTTTCTGGATTGCCCAGTCTCTTATAAGCATAGGCAAGCCTTTTTCGCAAATTGACATTATCAGGAAGTCGCTTCAAACCTTGAAGAAGTACATATTCTGAACTGTCAAACCTGCCGAGGAATTCATAAGCAATGGCCCAGTACTGAAAAACTTCCTCCTCATTGCCCTTATCACATCCCAAGTCAACAAGCTCACCATAAACTCGTGAAGTTGAGCTCCAGTCTTTATTCTTATAGTATTCGGCCGCACTGCTTAGAAGTCGTAAACACTGCTCTTGACTCACTGGTTCGGGTTCCACCATTTCCTCTTCCATAGAGTCTGGGGGCGCGCACGCTGAAAAAATAAGTGCCACTAAGGTGACTACTTGCAAGGTCCTTAATGAAAGAATTTCCCTCGCGAAAAAAATAACCATGTTATCTCCTCTTACCTTTTACCAACCACAGGTCACCAAGAGTTAGCCCAACAGAAAACTGATTTATCGTTTCAGGACTATCGGAAAGGAATCCACTTCTCCGCGAAATTCTGAAGCCGAAATCCAGTTGATTTTGAGTCAACCCGAAAGGAACACCAATACCAAAGGATAACCCCATCTCAGTCAGGTCATTTCCGAGCTCGCGAATGTAGTGTGATCTTCGGAAAAATCCAACCCGGTAGTGAAACATGTTCATAATATCCCTAGAACCAAAGATCTTTTCACGTGTCAGTCCAATGCTGATTCTATTAGCTCTACCCATTTCACCATCGAGCGTATTCAAATTGTCTGCCTCAGAGGAGCCAAAAAAAGATCTGATGACCAGCTCAGCACCGGCATGAATTGATGACGAAATGCTGTATATCAATCCACCGCTCAAAGTAGTGGGTAAAACAAAATCCATTCTGGGTTGGAGATCTGATTCAACATATGTGAAAAAATCAGTTCTTGCGATATATTGACTACCAAAGGGTAATTGAAAACCTGCAAACGCCGACAAACGCCGCTTTTCAGGTGTCGGCACAAAACGGTAATAGCCCGACAGAAAGGTTCCTTTGTAGGCAAATCTCCTGGCATATTCGGATGATCGATAGTCTATGTGGCTGACAGTATGTTCATCGTAAACACCAAAGAGAAAATCGAATCTAATTCCGACGGTATGTTTTGGTGAAACGTTCCACGCACCGCCTGCAAACATTGTGCTGATACCACCCGAACCGTCCATTGTTTTTGAAAGGGTAAGCGTATCCCCGGAAAAGACTACTGAAGTGGTATCTCCCATCAAATCAAAGGATTTACGAGATATCGGTGTCATCCCCATTCCAAAAGCATATTTTCCATTTATGGGAACAATGAAAGCAGCAGTTGATAGAGTACCTAATCCGGAGCGGAAACTACCGGTGTTCACTTCTTCTGCATTGTAATGGCCTGTGAGGTAAGTAAAGACGAGATCGGTCCATGTTGTCGGATTGGACGATGAAAAACGGCTGTTGAAAGAAGGGATTAGTCCGGTGCTGGAGAAAGCAAGACTGGCCGCATCCGGGCTGTCTAGAATAATCCCGTGACCTATAGCATTGTAGGGCGTTTGAGCCGTCAGAGAAACGGAAAACAGTAGAAAGAAAAGACTACGGAATTTCATAATAAATCTCAAGCAACGGTTGCCCCAGCGCTGAACTGTCTGAACGTATGGCCGCATAATCGAAAACCGATCCTGAATTGATCATCTTCAGCTTGAAACCTAGATTTACAATAGTTTTATCCTCGACCTCTCTCTCACTGATAAGAGACTGAAGCAAATCGGTCACATCGAGTTTTAATATTGATCCAATTGGTGCAGCTGAAAAAGACTTGGCAATGGAGGCAGTGTGATGATCGTAAATGTCTTCATTCAGCTCTTCCCCCCAACTCCAGTTGGTGATAGTGTCTTCCATCGCGTAAGCTTGGATAAACAGTGAATCGAGCGCCCCGGCTGAGCTGTGAGCCTCATCCATGGTGAGTATCAGCTTGGCTCGCCCCACGGATGCCTTCTTAGGAATATTCATGGAAGCCAAATCGGCCTTCACAACAGTCACCAAACCCGCAGCAACGCCAATGTAACTGTAGTTTGAATCAAAAAGACTGTTCTCCAGATTGGGTGGAATGAAAAGTGTTACATCCGACTGACCATTGAAAACACGGGTCGAGTCAACAACTGTTGCTGAGGTATCTGAGTCATCTGTTGCTTTATGCATGAATGTTCTCAGAATTGGGCCATGGATAGGACTGTCAGAGGAATAAAATTTCAGCATGAAATCAGATTCTTCAGGTAACTCTAGTAAATAGAGCCAACTCCCTTCTGCCGTATCTCCCAGCGTTTTGACCAATGCGGAATCGATGGGGAACCGAAGGTGCATCAGTCCTGTGGTGTCACTGGAAAATTTGGAGGAAAGCCTTGGGTAATCATCAGAAATCCAGTCAACATTGGTGTAGTTAGATCCCAGTTCCACATAGTTGGAATCACGCCTGAAATAACCCATAGTGATTGTACTTATTTCCGGAATATTACCAGAGAAGGTGCTGTCCAGTGTCAACTGGAAATAGCCACTATCTATTTCGAAGTTTGCCCAGTTCAAAATGGTGTGAGACTCAAATTCCAAAAGTGTCCGGGAGGCATCAAATTGTTCGTTACGTCCCGCATAGATGCTGTGTAGTCCTCCAAGGGTTGGCGGCACCTGGTATGTCTTAAACTGAAAAGAGGTCGTTGAAGCTACCTGAGACTGCAGCGGAGCATCATCCAGATTTATGAGAAAGGCTTCATTCTCACAGGAAATGAGGAATAATGAAACAATGGTGCAGAAAAATCTTGAGCCGAAATGATTCATTCGCTGGTCTTAGAGCTGATGAAAATTAAATTGAAAGACTTATGCGGAGCCAAAAGCCTCTTGAAGAATCTTATTAATACCGTCAGCGGTTGATTCAACTGAAGCTTCATCTTCGTTCTTTAGATTTATTGTCTTGAGTTTCTTCTTTATGCCAGCAATATGGGGTTTAAAGTCTGCATGGCTCGAAAGTTCCTTTGAAATCTTGGAATTAGGACCGTCTACAGCAATGACCAGATCTGCGTTTGTAGCAGCGACCGAAAGACAATTGAGTGAATCTCCAGCGAACTCTTTTGGCAATTCCACACCCAGTTTTTCGAAGGATGATTTTGACACTTTGGTATACTCATTAATGGTGTGAATAAGCTGGACCGTCTTGATATCCTTATAGAATTCCTGATTGGCAAAAAGCTGTTTGTAAAGGATCGGGACAAAAGACGATTGCCAATCGTTACAGATTATGATGTCAGGCGACCAAAAAAGATTCACCAGCATTTCGAGCGCTATCTTGCTGTAGAAACCGAACCGATCATCATTATCTGACAGCGCTCGGCCGTTCTTCGATTTGTAGAGAAGTGTTGTTAATGGTTGAAACCAGTCAGCATGTTCCATAAAGTAAACTTGGACTCTTGTCTTTGGAATAAAAGCTGATTTTGCGGAAGCAACTTCGGTCACACCACCAATCTCTGATTCGATCTCTCTGAGCCGAATTACCTCTCGAAGAGTATATTTGCGTTCACTGATATACCCGTACTTCGGGGAAGTGAGCCTGATGTCGTGACCGTATTGTTGAAGTTTGATTGGAACGTTTTTACAAAAAGTTGCAAGGAAGGATGTCTGAGAAAAAGGTGTAATTTCAGAAGCAAGAAAATATATTTTCATTTAGTGGGTCTCCAAAAAATCTAAATAAAATGGCAGGTTACAACTGACGAAGGTATTGCTGCGCCCGCTGATAATATTCGCTACCCGGATAGTGGTCAACCAGCTTCTGAAATTCAGCCCTTGCTTTGTCGAAGTTGCCAATTTTCTGATAGCAGATTCCAAGTTTTAACTGTGTGTCGTCCCACTTATCCTGCTCCTTGAATTGGAAAACTTTTTCGAATTCAAGGATAGCCCGCTTATAGTTCTTCAATGCATAATACGATTCGCCAAGCCAGTACTGACTGTTATCGGCGAGCTTGTGACTAGGATCGCCTGTAACAAGACGCCCAAAACCTTGGATGGCCGACTCATAGTTACCGTCATTGTAAGCGCTTAAAGCATCAATATAGCTTCTCTTATAATCGTCATTGTTGATCTTGGATGCTGAGACATCAACGGTACCTGTCTTCAAATCATAAAGTTCATTAAAACTCCGCGTCAGGGTAACAATCTTATTCTCAATCATCATCAGCTGCTGAAGGAGCTGGAAGTTGATACTATCAGTGTAAGCTGCTTTGCTCTCGAGAGTTCTAATTTTGTTCTGAAGCGTATTGACTCGGTTGATGAGTAAAATGGTGGTGCTGTCAGATTGAGCTTTCGCCCGGACCATACTCCCCATTGCATTTTCTACATCAGGGATGACAATACCCAGCAGCTGGTTCACTTGCGTCTCTAGCGTGGACACCCTATCGATTAAATTTTTATCCTGCGATGACTGAGTTTGAGCCGCGGCAAAAGCAGAGATAAACATACCACAGATAAAAAGTGGGAAAAGATGGGAGAATTGGGGGGCGAAGTTGCGATTCATGGTCACCATCAGACGAGTTCGGTTACTCATCGCGCTTAGACATCAGTAAATTTACCTCTATTTGTCAATTTCACCAATCTGTTTAGTACCCAAACTTCAAGCAGTTCCTGAGGGTAAAGCTGGTATATTCAATCGGTAGCCTCGATGCTCATGTTCATAGCCAACCCCAGCATGGCATAACAGGAAACAAGGAATGTCCCGCCATAACTGATAAATGGTAAAGGTAAGCCTTTTACAGGGAGCAGATTCACTGTCATACCCACATTTACAAATATATGTGACATAAAGAGAACCGTGATACCGAATAATACGAGGCTAGGGAAGCGTTCTGAAGTTCTATAGGCACGTTGAATCATGTCAAGCACCAGAAAGGCAAAAAGAACCAGGATGAATGCCACAGCGATAAATCCAAATTCCTCCCCAATGACTGAGAATATAAAGTCTGTTTCTTGCTCAGGCAGAAATTTCAAGTGCGTCTGAGTGCCGTGGCCAAAACCTTTACCCCAAAGGCCGCCGGAGCCGATTGCTGTCTGAGATTGTATCACCTGATACGCAGCACCCAGTGGATCTCGGGTAACATCGAGCAGTACGAGAACGCGTTCCTTCTGATAGGCCCGCAGACTGTTCCATATTACAGGCGTTAGAAGACCAAGAAAAACGTTTCCGAAAAAATTAGCCAGCATGACCCGGAGTGTCGATTGAGAAAAGAACAGAATAACAGCAATGAAAATCATCCATACTGTGAAAGTGTAATAATTAAATGCGGTGATTATGCTGAAAATAGGTGCCAAAAGCAGAAATATGTGGAGAGGCTTGGCCCCTACCCAATAGAGCAGTGGAATAAGCGGTGCAACAATTATAACGGCCGAACCCAAATCGGGCTGCTTGGCTATGACCCCGGCAGGTATCATTACCGCAACAATAGGCACAAATAGAGACTGAACTTTCTTCAATTGAAGCCTATGGTCTGACAGGTATCTTGCCAACGCAATAACCACAAGCCACTTCATCACTTCAGCCGGTTGGAAGTTGACACTGCCCATGGATATCCACCTGTACGTTCCCGCAACAGGGTCGGTTAGATAAGGCAGAAACAGAGAAGCAAAAGCAAAGACTACAGCAATGTATGAATATTCGTGAATTAACCGCTTGGGTATAGCTAAGAAAAAGAAAAACGCACCAAACGCCGGAAAAAACCAGAAAAGGAATTTGACAAAACGAGATGAGAATGAAAACGAAGCACCACCTTGGGAAATGCTGTAGAGAGTAATAAGGCCAAAACCATTCAGGATGAATACCAGAACTAGCCAGTGCAGAGGGGCTTCTTGCAGTTTTTTATAGAAGTTCACAAATCAGCGGCCAAAGTGGCGTCTCCTACTCGGAAATATGATTTGATTAGTTTCGAAGCAATGGGTGCAGCGGTAGAGCCTCCTGTACCTCCATTTTCGATAATGAGGCTGATAGCTATTGTTTCACCTTTACCTTCAGCAAAACCGACAAACCACGCGTGAGGATCTCCATGAGGATTCTCTGCCGTACCTGTCTTCCCGTGCGCACTAACATCAGACGCCGCCAGTTCTTTATCAAAGGCGGTACCGCCTCTCTTGTTCACAACATCGAATGTCATTTTGTGAATGGTTCTCCATGTGGCTGATTTTATCGGTATCCTTACCACCCGGTCTTTCGTCTTTTTCTTTACAAGTTTTGGTCGATACTGATCTCCTTTCATAGCAACAATTCCAATAAACTGAGCCATTTGCAGAGGTGTCACTAAAATGTCGCCCTGACCAATAGCAAGGTGCAGAAGAGATCCTTCGGCCCATCCCCACCGCCCGTACTTCTTGTTCATGTAAGCCCTTTCCGCTACCACACCATCGTTTTCATCCGGCAGATCTATCCCTGTAGGTGATCCAAAGCCAAACAATTTCACATAAGCAGCCCATGTATCGATGTCCATTCTTTGGACCAACTGATAAAAGTAAACATTACACGACTCTACGATTGCCCTTGATAGATTTACACGACCGTGACCACCCTCTCGCCAGCACCCAAAAGTTCGGTCTCCAAATTCGTAACTACCAGTACACTGGACGCTCCACTTGTCATCCACCAGACCTTGCTCAAGTGCGGCGATGGTTGTTATCAGTTTGAATGATGAACCGGGCGGGTAGAGCCCAAGGACAGCCCGGTTGAGAAGCGGCCGGCTCTCATCGGTGGAATAACTTTGCCACTTGTCCAGATCCATGCCGGCAGAAAAATCAATCAGCGGAAAATCAGGCTTGCTGACCATGGCAAGGATTTCGCCTGTTTCCGCATTTATAATAACAGCAGCACCACGTTTACCTTCAAGCAGTGATTCTGTTCTAGACTGCAGGCCCGCATCTATGGTGAGGTGCAAATTTTCTCCCGGACTGGAGGCGATCGGTTCACGATCGATTAAAATTCCCACTTCCCTCCCCAAAGCATCAACTTGCCTAAATTCGGCCCCTTTAACACCCCTTAGCCGATTCTCATATAATTTTTCTAGACCTTGAAAGCCAAGGTAATCACCCAGCGCATAATCACCTTCCCTCATGGCATTGAGCTCACTGTTATTTATTTCACGAAGATAGCCGAGGATGTGAGAAGCTCTTACATTTTTCACATTGGGATAGAATCTCACCGGTAGTTTGGTAGAAAAAACACCAGGCAGCTCATTTTTGTGCTCCTCAATTAGGCTGAGCTTAGCGATTGAAACATTCCTGGCAATGAGGGCCGGCAGGAAACGCCCCTGGTAATACTTCTTCAAATTCTGCTGAAGATCCCTTTTATCCCGATCGAGGTACTTCTCCATCATATCCATTTGCACATCTTCATCAATAAGTTCATCCTTAATAACTGATATGGCGTAAATGGACTGGTTGGCGGCGAGAATTTCACCTTTCCTGTCTAGGATATTACCTCGCGGTGCCGGTTGGGTGACCATGCGAATCCTATTCGCATCGGCCAGAAGACTGTATTTTTCATATCTGTAAATCTGAAGATAATAAAACCGCCCCAACAGCAGAGCAAACAACAGCAGGATCACCAGAGAAACGACGTCTCGTCTTCGGGCAGGAATATAGATTTCTGTTCTTAGCACGGCGTCCTCACTTGGGCGGCGGTTTGACTTTGCTGAGAGGTATAATCATCTGAAGTATACCTATGAAAATGAATGTGTAGACTGCGGCAAAGATGTATGTCTGCCAAAAGATACCAGGATTGGTGACATAGACAGACTGATAATTGACATAAATGAAAATAAAGAAATGAACCATCATTATCCCGACCCAAGCAGCATGAAAAGTGATAGGACTCATGCGGTTGTATCTTCCCTGAAGTCTCCCAACTAGGAATCCTGTAATTGACTTTGTAAGAGGGGCCAGGCCCATAAGCGAACCAGCACTTAAAAAATCTTCCACCAACCCAAGACTAAACCCGGCAATAATTCCTGCGAGGCTACCCCACCTGAGGGAAAGATAAACCACGAATATTAGAACAAAATCAGGCCGGAGGCCCCTTATGGTGAGAAAATCGCTGAGCATCATCTGAAGAAAAAGTGCAGCCAAACCGGTCAGAAAAGGTAGTGCGCGATCCACCATTATTCACCCCTTATAACAAATAAATGACCCAATGTGGTAAAGTCTGTGTTGGCTTTCGCCACGGCAATCTTGTGCATCATTTCAGGCCGGTCAATAATACCTGAAACAAATCCAACTGCAAGGTTTGGCGGGAATATGTCACTATAGCCTGAAGTGATAATCCTTTCACCCACTTCAATCTCTGTGGCTTTGGGGATCTCCCACACCTCGAAAATGTCACCTTCTCTCCAGCGCATAATACCTGTAGTCCCACTTTTTTCCAGCTTGACGCTCAGCCGAAAGCTGTAGTCTACCATGAGTTGAACCACTGTTGTTGCCGGGCCAACTGAGACGGTTTTCCCCACCACCCCGTCAACACTTACCACGGCAAGGTTTGGCCTCACATCTTGTTGAGAACCGACATTGATATTCACCACTCTCATGAGAGGCGAAAGACCAGTGCTGACCACCCGGGCTGGTAGAAGAAACGTGCCAACCGATTCCTTATAATCCAGCATTGCTTTAAGACGTTCATTCTCGGACTTGTATTGCAACAGTTCAGAATTGAGAAGAGAAAGCTGCACAGCCTTTGCTCTAAGAGCGTTATTCTCTTCCCGCAGGGTACCAATCCCCTGTACCCAGTTCACGGGTGCGTAAATGACGGACAGAACGGAATTGAACTTCCCGCGGAGGATCTGAACATCAGGTGATTCGTTATTCGAGAGGAGGAGGAGTGAGAGCGCTATAGAGAAAGTGAGGGAGAACCAGTCACGATTATCAACAATAAAGCCGACGAGCTTTCGCATCAACAGCTACATAAGCACATCTGTGTACTTCTTAATGTTGGACAAAACCATACCGGTGCCTCTCACCACGTCTGTGAGAGGATTTTCAGATAAGTTTGTCGGAAGATTTGTTCTCTCTCTGATATTTTGATCGAGCCCTTTAAGCATTGAACCTCCACCGGTAAGAATAATGCCCCTTTCAAGGACATCGACGGCGAGTTCGGGGGGTGTCTTTTCAAGTGCTCTTTTTATTACATCGACGATCTGAGTAACACAGTCCTTCAAAGCTTGACGAATCTCATCAGAGGAGACTTCAACCGTTTTGGGTATACCTGAAACCAAATCCCGCCCTTTTATCTGGATAGGCGCTTGATCCATTCGCATTGCGGTGCCGACTTTTTTCTTGATCTTCTCAGCCGTTGGTTCACCGACGTCAAGTTTGTGCTCAGCGCGAAACCATTGAACAATAGCTTCATCCATCTCGTGCCCGGCGATCTTGATCGTCTCTTTGGTTACTACCCCATTGAGGGCGATGACGGCGATCTCGGAGGTGCCGCCGCCAATATCCACAATCATATTCCCCACCGGTTGGGAAATATCTATACCGATTCCTATGGCAGCAGCCACCGGTTCTTCAATAAGGTAAACTTCCCTTCCGTTAGCACGCTCAGCTGAATCCCGCACCGCCTTTCGCTCTACCCCCGTTACACCGCTCGGCACACAAATCACCATTTTGAACCGTGCGATGGGACTGAAATTGATTTTCTTAACAAAACCTAGGAGCATCCCGTCTGTTGCTTCAAAGTCTGCAATAACACCATCCTTGAGGGGATTGATTGTTTCTATATCCCGGTGTGTCTTCCCAACCATCAAGCTGGCCTCCTTACCTACAGCCAGAACAGATCCGTCGTTAATATTTCTTGCAATAATGGAAGGTTCATTAATGATAATACCCTTGGAAGGAATCCAAATCAGAGTATTGGCCGTTCCTAAGTCGATAGCTATGTCGCCGGATACCCAGCCTGCCGAACCTATACCATTTTTGACTATATTCATCTATTTACTCGAAAGATGAAGGTTATGTAAAGTTGTCTCCTCGGATTAATCGCGGAGGTTCGAAATTACCTACAAGGTCTGTCTAAATCAATCATAATAGAGAGATTAGAATCGGTAGGGTCTCGCTTGTGCATTAAATTAGGCTAGGCAAAACGACAACCAAATATGGGAGTTTCTACTGATGAGTAAGATCACACTTTATCATAATCCCCGTTGACGAAAAAGCCGGGAAGCCGTGCAGCTTCTCAGGGAAAACGGGGTTGAACCGGAGATCATCGAATATTTAAAGAATCCTGCCGATGAATCGATGCTACGATCCCTGGCGGGAATGATGGGTCTTAGACCAAATCAGTTTATCCGGAAAGGCGAGGCCGAGTTTAAAGCACTCAACCTGAAAGACTCGTTTGAAGATGATGGCACCCTGTTCAGTACCATGGCCAAGCACCCCAAACTGATGGAGCGACCTATTGCAGTCAGTGACCAGCGGGCTGTTTTGGGCCGGCCTCCGGAAAAAGTGCTTGAACTTTTAAAATAGCTTTGGACTACTTTCTGGTTACGTTTGTGGTTCTGGGAAGTGTACTACTATAACCTCAACACTTAGGTGGGCCAGTGCCCACTTGCCTGTCACTTAACCCTTCGCCTAAATTTGCCTACTTGTTTTCAATACTTATACACTGAAAGGACTTCAATTCATGACTGATTTTACCGTTCCCAAACCTGAAAATGATCCTATTCAATCCTACGCTCCAGGCACGCCTGAGCGGAAAGAACTGAAAGCCACGCTCGATGAACTGAAAGGCAAGGAGATTGAAATCCCGATTATCATTGGCGGTCAGGAGATAAAGACCGGTAACACCCAGAAGTGTATCATTCCCCACAACCACAAGCATGTTCTTGCCCATTTTCATCAGGCCGGTGAATCGGAGGTAAAACAGGCCATTGAGGCAGCCGGCGAAGCGTGGAAAAGCTGGTCCACTACTCCTTTTGAAGAGCGGGCTAAGATCTTCCTAAAAATGGGTGAACTGGCTGCAGGTAAATGGCGACAGATTCTTAATGCCTCCACTATGCTCAACATGAGCAAGACAGTTTACCAGGCTGAAATCGATTCTGCATGCGAAGTAGTGGACTTTTTCAACTTCAACCCCTATTATGCTCAGGAACTCAATACCTTTCAACCCATGCATTCTCCTCCTCCCATCAAGAACACGATCGAGCATCGACCTCTGGAGGGTTTTGTTTTTGCGGTTAGTCCATTCAATTTCACCAGCATCGGGGCCAACCTGCCCACAGCACCTTCCCTTATGGGGAACGTAGTACTATGGAAGCCGGCTTCCAGCGCTGTCTTCCCTGCATATTACCTGATGAAACTTTTCCAAGAAGCAGGCATTCCAGACGGCGTTATCAATTTCATCCCGGGACCAGGTTCTAAAGTTGGACCAACTGTTTTGCCGAATACCGATCTGGCTGGAATCCATTTTACCGGCTCAACAGCTGTCTTTCAGTCCATGTGGAAAACAGTTGGAGAAAACATCGCCGGCTATGCTACTTATCCTCGCATCGTGGGAGAGACGGGAGGCAAAGATTTCTGTGTAGCTCATGAATCCGCCGATCTCGACGCCCTAGTTACCTGTATGGTGCGTGGAGCATTTGAATACCAAGGCCAGAAATGCTCCGCCCTCTCGCGGGCTTACATCCCATCAACCATCTGGCCAGAGATTAAAGAACGGTACGTGGCGGAGGTGAAATCCATCAAGATGGGCGATGTAGAGGATTTCACTAACTTCATGAATGCAGTTATCGACAAGGCCGCTTTCGACTCTATCGTGAACTACATCGACTATGCAAAAGAATCGTCCGACGCCGAGTTTCTCACGGGCGGAGGATATGACACCTCGGTTGGTTACTTTATTGAACCGACTACTATCATTACTACCAATCCCCACTTCAAAACAATGGAAGAAGAGATATTCGGTCCCGTCCTGACTATTTATGTTTACGATCCAAATGAATGGCAGGAGATACTGCAATTGGTCGATCAAACATCCATCTACGCCCTGACAGGATGCGTTGTGTCTCAAGATAGAAAAGCCATCGATGATGCCTCACAAGCACTCACTCACGCCGCTGGAAATTTCTATATCAATGACAAACCGACGGGAGCAGTAGTAGGCCAACAACCATTCGGCGGCAGCAGGGCATCAGGAACGAACGACAAGGCAGGTTCTATCTGGAACCTAGCGCGCTGGGTTTCCCAGAGGACCATCAAGGAAAACTTCGATCCCCCCAAAGATTATAGGTATCCATTCATGGCTGACGAATGATCAAGTTAATCCAAAAGATTCTCGGGTTCAGAAGCTTCTTCGGCTTTAGTTAGCATCTAACCTTTTCCAAGCAACTCCTGTACGTACCGTTTTGGTATGGAGTTATTATAGAATAATACACAGACTACGAAAGGCGTGAATAGATATGAACAGAACACGGGTTCTAATTATGGGAGCCGCCGGGCGTGATTTTCATAATTTCAATGTAATATACCGTAACGATCCTCAAAGTAAGGTAGTTGCCTTCACGGCAACGCAAATCCCCAACATCGAAGGACGGTTATATCCACCCGAGCTTAGTGGTGAACTTTATCCCGATGGGATTCCCATTCTGGATGAGGTTGATCTGTCTCGACTTATATCTGAATTTAAGGTTGACGATGTTGTCTTTGCTTACAGTGATGTTTCTCATGAATACGTCATGCACAAGGCGTCAGAAGTCCTGAAGTGCGGGTCAAATTTCAAGCTCTTGGGTGGCGAGAAGACAATGATCAAATCTAATAAACCGGTAATAGCAATCGGCGCTGTCAGAACCGGATCTGGGAAAAGTCAGACGACTCGGCGAGTGGCAGAAGTACTGACCGATGCAGGTGTAAGTGTGGCCGTTATTCGTCATCCCATGCCCTATGGTGACCTGACAAAACAGAAAGTCCAGCGATTTGCCACCATTGAAGATCTGAAGAAACATGACTGCACCATCGAAGAGATGGAGGAATATGAGCCTCATATTGACCGTGGATCGGTAGTGTTCGCTGGTATTGATTACAAAGCTATCCTTAACAAGGCTGAAAAGGAAGCGGACATTATCCTCTGGGACGGCGGCAATAACGATATGCCGTTCTACAAGCCAGATCTCTTTCTTGTGATCGTGGATCCTCATCGGCCTGGACACGAGCTGTTGTTCTATCCCGGCGAATCGAATCTCCTGATGGCAGACGTGGTAGTTATCAACAAGATGGACACGGCCGAACCTGAGAACATCGCAACAGTAAAGGCTAACATAGCTTCGGTTAATCCCGGTGCCACCATCATTGAAGCTGCATCACCTGTAACAGTTGAGAAACCTGATGTTATCAAGGGAAAGCGGTGTCTCGTGGTGGAAGATGGTCCCACTCTGACGCACGGTGGAATGAAGTTTGGCGCTGGCATAGTAGCAGCGGAGAAATTCGGCGCAACTGAAGTCGTTGATCCAAGGCCGTGGATCACCGGCACAATCGCAGAGACGTTTGAGTCCTATCCTGACATTGGAAAACTGTTGCCCGCCATGGGCTATGGCGAACAGCAAATAAAAGATCTGGAAGCCACTATCAATGCCGCCGATTGTGACGTAGTGATAATCGGAACACCTATAGATTTGCGAAGACTGCTTCATATTGAGAAGCCTTCGGTTCGTGTAACATACAATTTGAAAGAAACCGGTAGACCGACGGTAGCTAATGTACTGGAACCTTTCACGAAATGACATCAAATAGAAACAGGACCGCCGTTCTGGCACTGGGCGGAAACGCCATCTCTCCCAAAGGAGAAGTGGATACTATCGCCAACCAATTCAGCCACACGCGGGAAAGTCTGAGCGCCATCAGGCATCTCATTTCGGAAGGGTACAACCTTGTCATCACCCACGGCAACGGTCCCCAGGTGGGAAACGCCTTGCTAAGAACGGAGCTGACCGCTGATAAAGCACCTATCCTCCCTTTAGGAATTTGTGTAGCGGATGTTGAAGGGGGCATGGGATACATGATCCAACAGTCTGTTCAAAACCTTCTGAAGCGAGAAAATATCCATAAAGATGTGGTCACCATCATCACGCAGGTATTGGTGGACAAGAACGATCCTGAAATAAAAAATCCATCCAAAGAGATCGGCCAACGTTACGATGGAAAAACAGCTTCAGCTTTGGCTGACCGTTTCAGTTGGACTGTAAGAGAGACATCCTCCGGAGACTGGCGACGGGTGGTCCCTTCTCCTAAACCGATCTCAATCGTAGAGGCAGATGCCATCCGGGAACTGGTGGATGCAGAAAAAATTGTGATCGCCGCCGGTGGGGGCGGCATACCCGTCTACACCATGGATAGTGGTGACCTGGAAGGTTTTGATGCCGTTGTAGACAAAGACCTTGCATCAGCCATAGTGGCACACGAAATTGGCGCCCGTGATTTTTTCATACTGACAGATGTCAGAACTGTATTTCTCAACTTCGGACAGAAAAACGAGACGCCTATTCACCGCATGACAGTAACGGAGGCACAAACATACCTAAAGGAAGGACAGTTCACACCCGGCACCATGGAACCAAAAATTTCCGCAGCTATGGATTTCATCAATAGAGGCGGCGAGCGTGTACTCATCTCAGCCATCGATTCCTTAGCTGAAGCACTCCTAGGAGAAACAGGCACGGTCATAACCAATCAATCATGAAGATTCACGAGTATCAGGCTAAAGAGATTCTCAGGCAGAACAGCGTCCCGGTACCGGCCGGCACCCCAGCTTTTTCTGTTGATGAAGCTGTGAAAGCAGCGGAAGCAATGAGCAGCGATCTATGGGTGTTGAAAGCACAAATTCACGCCGGCGGCCGCGGCAAGGGCGGTGGTGTTAAGATTGCCAAAAGCTTAGAGGAAGTTCGGGAGTTGGCTGGTCAGATTCTCGGGATGAACCTGGTGACTCACCAGACAGGGCCTGAAGGCAAAGAGGTGAACCGGTTACTCGTTGAAGAAGGGGTAGACATTGCCCGAGAACTCTACGCCGGAATTGTTCTTGACCGTTCTACGGAGAATTTTGTTTTCATGGTATCCACGGAAGGAGGCGTTGAGATCGAAAAGGTTGCGGCGGAAACGCCGGAAAAGATCGTGAAAGTGTGGATCCATCCAGAATTTGGCCTTACCATATTCCAGGCACGTCAACTTGCGTTTGCCCTGGGACTGGAGGGCGATCAGGTAAAGAATGGCGTTAAGACATTTATGGCTCTTTGGAAAACGTTTGATAGCTACGACTGTTCCCTTGCTGAAATCAATCCCTTGGTGGTAACAGGTAACGGACAAGTTATGGCACTGGATGCTAAAATGAATTTTGACGATAATGGTCTTTATCGTCACAGTAATGTTGAGGAAATGCGGGACACCTCAGAAGAGTTACCCAGTGAAACGGAAGCAGCCAGCTACCAGCTCAATTACATCAAGCTAGATGGAAATGTAGGATGCATGGTAAATGGTGCCGGCCTCGCCATGGCCACCATGGACATCATCAAATTGTCAGGTGGTGAGCCGGCAAATTTTCTCGACGTAGGCGGTGTGGCCAATCCTGAAACAGTATCAAGAGGTTTTAAACTGATTCTGACTGATCCTAATGTTAAATCAATACTCATTAACATTTTCGGCGGAATTGTCCGGTGTGACCGTGTGGCGCAAGGTGTTGTTGATGCGATGTCAGCAATAGATGTTAACGTGCCCGTTGTGGTTCGCCTTGAAGGGACAAACGCCAAGGAAGCCGCCACATTACTGGAAGAATCCCCTCTCGATTTCCTCGTCGCCATCAGCCTTAAGGACGGTGCCGAAAAAGCAGTGGAGGTGGCACAGGAATGAGCATCCTCCTTGACAAAGATACCCGGGTCATCGTCCAGGGAATTACCGGCAAGGAAGGCTCTTTCCACACTGAACAGATGATTGGCTACGGCACAAATGTGGTGGGCGGTGTCACACCTGGCAAGGGCAACCAGACCCATTTTGACTTGCCTGTTTTCAACACCGTTTCAGAAGCGGTAAATAATACAGATGCCAACGCCTCTGTTATTTTCGTCCCTCCTCCCTTTGGCCCCGACGCCATTATGGAAGCTGCCGACGCCGGTGTAGAGTTAGTGGTATGCATTACCGAAGGCATTCCTGCCGCTGATATGGTAAGAGTGAAAAACTTCCTTCATCGAACGAAAACAAGAATGATTGGACCAAACTGTCCTGGCATTATTTCTCCCGAAAAAGCAAAGATCGGCATCATGCCAGGTTTTATTCACAAAGAGGGCTCAATCGGAGTTATCTCAAGAAGTGGCACGCTCACCTACGAAGCAGTATATCAGCTGACGGAGTTGGGTATCGGTCAGTCCACCTGTGTTGGTATCGGCGGCGATCCCATCATCGGTAGCACCTTTATAGATCTGCTTGGACTCTTCGCTGAGGATGACGGTACCGAAGGTGTCGTTCTTATTGGCGAAATCGGCGGTTCAGCTGAAGAAGAAGCGGCAGCATGGATGCAAAAGTCCGGATTCGACAAACCTGTTGTGGCATTCATTGCGGGACAAACAGCGCCCCCAGGAAGAAGAATGGGGCACGCAGGAGCCATCATCGCTGGGGGAAAAGGGACGGCAACTGATAAAATGAAGGCCCTCAGAGATGCTGGGATTTCGGTGGTGGCAAGTCCGGCCGATATTGGAATTACGATGCAGCAACAATTGGAGAATTAAACTTGGGATATCACACTTTAGCGATTATAAAACCGGACTCAGTCAGTAAAAACAATACAGGGAAAATCATTGATCGAATTCTTGACGGCGGTTTTCAAATCCTCGCCATGCAACAAGTCCTGCTTACCAGGGAAAGAGCTGAAGCTTTCTATACCGTTCATTCAGAGCGGCCTTTCTTCAACGACCTTGTGGAATTCATGACTTCAAAACCGTGTGTACCCATTGCACTCAAAAAAGAGGATGCTGTTACATCTTTTAGAGAATTAATAGGCGCCACAAATCCTGATGAAGCTGATGAAGGAACAATTCGAAGAGATTTCGCTGAGAACGTTCAGAACAATGCTGTTCACGGATCTGACTCCGATGAGAATGCGGTAAAAGAAATTGCATTTTTCTTTCCTTCCCTCGAAATTCCCATCGGCTAAACGCCCATTCAGTACATATGCCATCCTCGAAACTATACATTCCTTTTCTATCTGTTCTTTTATTAACATTAACAGCGTGTGAGAGCTACAGCTCACACCAGGGGACGGTTGGCAACTATTACACCATTCAGATTGAAAAGCCTTTGGGTGTGGAAAATCCGTCTTACGGATGGGATATCCTCTCTTTCCCAGATGAAAGTCTGCTCACTTACAGTGATCTCTACATTCGCCAAGAAGGGCGCGAAATGGCCTTCAAGCCAGATGTCCCCGGTGACTACAAATTTGAATTTATCGTTTTCAATGGCACTGGCGAGGCTGTGGTTACCAATGAATATCTTTTCAAGATCTCCCCTAGCGCCATGGCTGAGATCTCGGTTGACTCCCGCCTTGCTGAGACAGAAGAAGTTGAAGAAACGGTGACAGCCAAAGAAGTTCCAACGCCGGAATCACCTGCGAAAAAAATAACACCTCCCCCACCGACTTCTGCTGTAAAAAATGAAGCTAAACCGGTAAAGAAAACGGCACCAAAAGTAGAAGCGTTAGCTTCAGTCGAAGGAAGATTTACCATACAGATCTATTCCGAATCAACCTTAAGAGAAGCTGAAGAAAAAATGGACGGTCTCAGAAAATTGGGATACGATGCCTATATTCAGAAAGCACATTTTGAAAAAACAGATGAATTGTGGTACAGGGTTCGGGTTGGTGCCTTTAATTCACGGATTGAGGCAAAGAAAGCAGCAGCTGAAATCAACGCAAGGACCGGTCTCGTTTCTTGGGTAGACAAAGTCCGAGTGGATCAGTAGTTCAATGAAATTAGTTAAGGGATAATAAAATGCAACCTATGAAACTTCACTTTGATGTCAGGGATATCTTTCGGGCACCACGACTTGCGCTGGGAGGAAAGAAAATTTGGATTCTTCTTCAGGCAAATCTTGTGGGATATGTTACCTACTTTGTTCTCACTCATCTCTCTTTTCTTGTAGACGGCTGGTCCATAGGAAAGGTATGGGCTGAGTACGGCCTCTATCCATGTCTCATGGGAAATGATTCCGGTGTGGTAGCCTTGGTTATCTGGCTGTTGGGGTGCCTCGCTTGGTTCGTTTCTATTCTATTGGGTGCTACAGCTGTAGCCCGAGTGACTTACAAGCAGCTCAAAGGAGACGAGTTTTACTCCTCCGGCGACGCATGGAAGTTTGTCAAGAAACACTGGCATGCACCTGTTTTTACTCATCTCTCCATTGCTGTCATTGCGCTCTTTTTCGTTGTTATGGCTGCTGTCTTTGCTCTCATCGGAAAAATTCCGTTTCTCGGTGAGCTTTTCTTCGGCATACCCTACCTACTCTGGTTCTTCGGTTCTGTTTTTGTGGCTTACACAACAGTTGTTCTGGTTGTATCGATCTTTTTCACCCATGCTGTTGTGGGCACTATGGAAGAAGATACAATGGGCGCCGTCTTCCAGAATTACTCCATAACCTGGTCGCAGCCGTGGAGAACACTTCTCTATCTCCCCTTAATCTATACACTTGTTTATGCTGGTATGGCCATCTTCTCTTCCTTCATGTGCATGGGTTACGGCCTGATCAATATTGTTTTCGGGCATGATTCGCTAATGGGTTCAAAACTTCATAGAATGGTATCATGGGCCTCTGACACGGTTTTGGAACCTATCTCTCCCATCACAGAAGCGTTTAAATTTAACGATGTACACTCCTATCTCCCGGATGCATCTGGGGCTCTCGGCCCAATGGAATACTTCGGCGCAGTATTCGTTGCTCTCTCGCTTTTCTTAATTGTCGGCACCGTACTCTCATATGGACTCAGTGTGAAGGTTGTGGCTCAGACGATTGCTGTGGTAATTTTCAGGATGAAGACCGATGAGGAAAATCTTCTCGAAAGGAAAGATGAAGAAGAGCTGGAGCTGGAAAACGAAGATGACTGGTCCTTAGATTCAGATTCTTCAACGGATGACGCTGAAGAAGAGACGGACGAATCAGATGATGATGAATCAAATGATGATTCAGACGAAAGTGCTGATGATAGCGATGAAAATGAGGGCGAATCGTCCGAGGAAACTTAATTACTAAGGCAATAAAGCTGTTGAAAAAGGGGCGACATGCCCCTTTTTTCTTATTCAGTTGATCCAATCTCATATCGGCAGGAGTACTTGACTTGCAGTTTATTCAAAGGGTAATTTGACGACTATTGTAATGAGATTATCTCGACGAGAACTTTACGAATCTTCAGGAGAGTTTCAGCGTACTGTATCGATCAGTGAACTGGGACTTGACGATTTATCCTTATTAAAAGATAATCTTCCCGTAACAATGAAAATCAAAAGAAGTGGCTCTACTCTGGATGTACGAGGTGAAGTTACCGCTGATCTGAAAGAGACCTGTGACCGATGTCTGGAAATTTACGATAAAACTATAAAGGGTTCTTTCCGAATACTTGTGGCTGAAGACCCTTCTATGTTAAATGAGACCTCAAATTCTGACATAATGTTTTTCTCTACTGATCAAAATGAAATTGATATATCACCTGCTTTACGAGATTCGATCGTTCTCGAGAGGCCTATGAAGGAAATTTGTAGCAAAGAGTGCAAAGGACTATGTGCCGGGTGCGGCGTAAATCTGAACACTTCTAGTTGCAAATGCAAAAAGGAGGAGATGGATGAACGGTGGGCTCCTCTGAAAGAAATAAATCTGTCTGACATGGAGAATTAATATGGCACTTCCAAAAAGAAAACAGTCAAAAGCCCGCGGTAGAAAAAGGCGGACACACTGGAAAACGAAGGCACCAACCATCTCAACCTGTCCACAATGTAATCAGCCCAAGATGCCCCATAGGGCATGTCCCAACTGTGGCTATTACAGGGGCAGGCCGGTAACTACGCCTACCAGCTAGCAATCACGATGAGAATAGTCGTTGATGCCATGGGGGGTGACCACGCACCATCAGAAGTCATCAAAGGTGCTCTGGAAGCCGTATCAATTGATCCCACAATTGATCTTACTCTTACAGGCGATGAGTCCAAGATCCAAGAAAGTTTAACTGATTCAAATAAACCATCTTCTGTCGATATTCACCATACTTCACAACAAGTAGAAATGACGGATCGGCCCTCTCAAGTGATGAAACAAAAGCCAGATTCTTCAATTGTTTCCGGAATAAATCTGATAAAAAAAGATAAAGCGAAAGCTTTTGTGAGTGCAGGAAGCACAGGGGCTATCTTGGCTGCTTCACTACTTCTCCTTGGCAGAATTGAAGGTGTTAAGCGACCGGGGCTGGGTGTCTTCATACCTGTAGGCAAAACCGGTTTTGTTCTTTGCGATGCCGGAGCTAATTCAGAATCCAAACCGACTCACTTCGTTCAATTTGCCACAATGGCATCGAAATATATGTCCCACATTCAAGGAGTTGAGAATCCTTCAGTAGGACTACTGAATATCGGTACTGAGGAAACAAAGGGTACCGAAGTTTATGTGGAATCTCACGAACTGATGAAAAAATGTCTTCCGTCATTCAAGGGAAATATTGAAAGCAGATACCTCTTTGAAGGAAATGTTGATGTTATAGTTTGTGACGGTTTTCTGGGCAATAATATCGTGAAATTAGCAGAAGGGTGGATAGCCCACGTCCATCGGGATGTTTCACAACGGCTAAAAGATCAAGTCAACTCGGCTAAAGAAAAAAAACTGTTCAAATCCATCTTCTCCAAAGCCATGCAGCACTTCGAATACGAAGAGTACGGTGGTGTACCCTTGCTTGGTGTAAACGGTGTTGTTATCATTTGTCATGGTAGTTCTCCAGCCCGTGCGATTAAGAACGCCATATTTGCAGCAAAGAAATGTGTCGAGACCGATCTGATTGGATCCATAAGAGATGATATATCATCAACTGTCTCGCTAATTAAAAAATACACATAGCTTTGCAAGCTACCATTTCAGCCGTTTCCCATTATCTTCCAGATCG
>ERZ651768.115-NODE-115-length-55853-cov-5.882781_pt1 | contig 55853 bp, 33 predicted proteins | sample MGYA00514754_ERZ651768 | MGnify/ENA metagenome assembly ERZ651768
GGGGTCAACTGCGACAGCAACCCCGTGGACCCGATCTTCAAGTTCGACCGCAACACCGGGGAGATCCTCGCCAACTTCGGCGCCGGAGTTTTCGTGACGCCCCACGGTATCTATGTGGACGACGAGGGCAACGTTTGGGCGACGGATTTTGCCGGCAACGCCGACGGCACCAAGGGCCATCAGGTCCACAAGTTCAGCCCGATGGGCGAGCTGCTTCTGAGCCTAGGTACCGCCGGACAGCCTGGGAACGACCCGGATCACCTCAACCAGCCCAATGACGTGATCGTCGCGCCCGACGGTAGCATCTTCGTCGCGGACGGGCACACCGGCCAGAATTTGACGACCGACCAAGAGATGGACGAGGCCCGCGTGGCGGGCCTGACCGGCCGCATCGTCAAATACTCGCCCGACGGCGAGTACATCATGGAGTGGGGCGAGATCGGCACCGATCACGGTCAGTTCCGCACACCACACGCCCTCGAGTTCGACGCTCAGGGCCGGCTCTGGGTTGCGGACCGGGGCAACCACCGCCTCGAGATCTTTGACCAGCAGGGCAACTATCTGGATTCGCGCTATCAGTACGGGCGCATCAGTGACCTCTTCATCACCGAGGACGAGATGGTGTACGCCATCGACTCCGAGTCCAACCGGCTCCGGCACATCAACTGGAGGAACGGCGTCCGCATCGGGCCTGTCGATCAGGATTTGCTGGTGGGCTTCATCCCGCCCTGGGAGTCCGACAGCCGGCCGCACTCTGGCGTGACGGGTGAAGGCGTGGGAGTGGATGAGGACGGCAACGTTTACGTAGCCGAGGGCCCGGCGTCGCTCAGCGATGCGGGCTCCGCGTTCACGAAGTATGTGGTGGCGGGTATGTAAGGCGATGGCCCCCGGTCTGGCCTACCGGCCTACCGAGGACGCTTCCGCCTCACGAATCGTGCGCTCCGCCGCAAAGGGCAGGATATAACCGTCTGCCAAGTTCTGTTCGACCACCGCTTTAACCGCATTCACATAGTCGCCATGACTGCGATAGAGTCCATCGAGCGTCGCCTGATCGAAGGGTTGATGGGAGCCATAGAGACCACAAAATCTGCTGCCGCCATTGTTCATACCGGTATTCTTCGCGGTAGCCACCACATGCTCAGCGAGACGAATGCCACCCAGCACGTTGCCATATTCATCTCGGGCGAACTCCAACTGCGGCATCATGCGAGCGACCTGCAGGGGATCGGCTCCGGGCGGTGCGATATCGTCATTTACCCAGATTACCAGGTGTTCGAAGGCTGCATTCATCACGTCGCGGAACGGGACCCGGCTGAGGGCTGGCAAACTACAGCCGGGATTACGCGGCGCGGCATCGGCCAGGGGTAGTCCATCACGCAGCAATCTGACCCTTGACCATTCCATTTCGAACGGGACATCGACATGGGAACTGCCGGCAACTTCCCATTGGTGGAAAGTCTCAGTATTCGGTTGCGGCGTCGCGGCCCGACGGGGCATGTCGGTCTCCGCCATGATCTTGAAAATCTTTACGTCCTGGTCATCACGAATGCGACCGCCGCCACCGTGTACCATCACCCCGTCAAAGATCGGCTCCAGCGGATGGATGTTGTTCAGATAGGTCGCTAGACGACTGGCGGATTGGGAGTGGCCGGTGGCCAGAATCTGCTCGGCCTTCAAGCCACCTAGGATATCGACCCGACCGGCGGGGGTAGCTTCACCCACTCTATTGATTGCCTTGCCCACCGCGGAAAAAATGTCGTAGGACAGGGCATCGCGAGACACCATGCCATCGTGCGTCGTATCCAGGGTGCCATAACGCTCCGGGCTCCACTCCTGCATCGTATTGATGCCCTCTTGTTGTGCCGACACAGCCACGAAGGCATAACCGTTGCGGACAAGATGATGGCCTGATTGCCACCAGTCGATGTCCTTGTCTGCACCGCCGGTCACGTTCAGCCACTCCACCACAACTACGCCGTTGAAATCGTCAGCGGACTCGGGGCGGCGCACGATGAGCCGGGTGCGATAAGGATGTCCAACGTCGGTGACTTCGGCATTTTCCATCTCCAGACTGGTATAACGGTTTGCCGTGCCTTCGATGAAATACTCTTCTTCGATGTAGCCGCTGTCGGCCAACTCGATCGCGGATGCGCTATAGATGGAATTCAACGAGGGATGGGGTGCCGTCTCGATCGGGCCACGAATTGTGGCGTCGGGAACCTGTGCATTCGAAAACGACGGCACGGCCCAGAGTATCAGACCGGCAGCAACAATTTGACTGTATTTCTTGTGCTTCGAGAAGTTCATCGATCTCTCCTGGTCATCCGCTGGGACCGTGCTAATGTCCCCTTGGGACTTCGCTATCCCGACCGTTGCCATTTAACTTCGCCCTGGAGGGCCACCGCACCGCCGTCACTGCCCACACCTTAAGCTTTTGCGGAATGCCGAACCAGAGCCACGCTACTCGGGTCGGTTGTAGGTGCTGACTATGAGTGAAATAGTCGGTGATCGCACGCAGTATGCTCCTTGGCGGGTCGGGATTACGCTCTCATGTGGAGTACCTCGAAGTGCTCTGAAAGTGGCCCTTGATTTCCGATCACCCTCCTAGCGGTTGGGACGACCTCGACGTAGATCTAGACCTACGATCGCCACTCGAACGGGTGGCAACTGACCGGCTGCGTGAGGTTCAACTGCTGAAGTAGGAGGCGGTATGTTGCTCAGGAGTCTTCATTTTGGAGCCATGTCCGTCCTCATCGCAGGGCTGGGTGGCTTGGCCACCGGCCTCTCCGCGCAAGAGGACGACAATCCATACACTACGGCTCTGGACGCGCAAACCGGGCAGCGGATGTTCGCCCGACAATGCTCGGTCTGTCATGGAGTGCGCGCGACGGGCGGTGAGATCGGTCCGGATTTGACGACCGGAGAGTTCCAGCACGCGAGCACTGACGCTGGATTGTTCAACGTGATCTCGGAGGGAATCCCGAACACCCCGATGGCTGGGATCAATCGAAACCGCACCGATCAGTCTGTCTGGCAGATCGTGACGTATCTGCGCTCCTTGTCTGGTGGCGGTGAACGCGTGGCGGTGTCGGGTGATGCTTCATCCGGGGAGCGGCTTTATCTCGGGGCGGCCAACTGCAGCAGTTGCCACCGGCTGGACGGTGAGGGTGGCCGGCAGGGTCCCGACCTCACGACCATCGGCGATCGCCGTTCTCCGGAGCAACTCCTTTCGGATCTGGTCGACCCGGATGAGCGTGTGCAGCCGAACTGGTGGACGATGCGGGTGACACATCTGGACGGCACGCGTGTCGAGGGTCTGAGGATGAACGAGGGTACGTATTCGGTCAGAATCCTCGACGCGGACGACAACCTATGGTCGTTTCTGAAACGAGACCTGCGCTTGAGCGAGCGCATTGAGACGTCCTCAATGCCCGCCTATGGGTCAACCTTGAGTGACGGCGAACTTGAGGATCTCGTCGCGTATCTGTATGCGTTGAGCAGGCGGGACCGGTGATGTGAATTCGGAGAATGTGAAGCCGATCGGGAATTGTGATGCCAATTCGGGAACGTATTGAACAAGAATGAGGGAGTGAAATGATGAAAAGGTATGCGCTGTTCGCCCTGTTGGTGTTCGCGAGTCCAGTGTCAGCTGTGCAAGGACGCTCGGGAGACCAAGCGACCCAGACGATTTCGCCCGCCCCCTCGTTCACACCCGTGACCAATGAACGCCTGTTGAATTCCGATGCGGAGCCCGAGAACTGGCTCCACTACTCGGGCAATTATTTCAGCCAGCGGTACAGTCTCTTGGACCAGGTCAACAGCACGAACGCGGGGGAGCTCGAGATGCAGTGGGCGTTCCAGCTGCGCGCGTTGGATCGGGCTGAAACGACACCGCTCGTCGTGGACGGTGTGATGTACGTGACGGAAGCGCCGAGCAACGTCATCGCGCTCGACGCGCGAACCGGCAGTCAGTATTGGCGTTACAACCATGATCTGCCCGACGATTTGAACTACTGCTGTGGTCGCAACAACCGGGGCGTCGCCGTCCTGGGTGACCGGTTGTACATGGGCACCCTGGACGCTCACCTCGTTTCCCTTGATGCCAAGACGGGCGATGTGATCTGGGACGTGGAAGTCGCCGATGAGGCGACAGGCTACAGCATAACCGGCGCGCCGCTCCTGGTCGGCGACAAGATCCTGACGGGGGTTGCGGGTGGAGAATACGGCATACGCGGATTTGTCGACGCGTATGACGAAGTAACCGGGGAGCTCGCGTGGCGACTCTACACGATCCCAGGTCCGGACGATCCTGGCAACGAGACGTGGGCAGGGAATTCCTGGCGTACGGGAGGCTCACCGAGCTGGGTGACCGGCTCGTACGACCCAGAACTGAACTTGGTCTACTGGGGCACAGGTAATCCAGGTCCGGATTGGAACGGGGACGTCAGGATGGGCGACAACCTCTACTCCGACGCAGTGCTGGCGATCAATCCGGATACCGGGGAGATGGTCTGGTACTTCCAGTTCACGCCCCACGACGTCCACGACTGGGACAGCACCCAGATTCCGGTCCTGGCCGACACCGAGTTCAACGGGGAGCAGCGTAAGCTGATGCTCTGGCCGAATCGAAACGCGTTTTTCTATGTGCTGGACCGTGAGACTGGAGAATTCTTGCTCGGGGAGCCATTTGCGAGGATGACCTGGGCCGAAGGTCTCGACCAAAACGGCCGACCGATCCGCCTTCCGAACACGTTCCCGAGCGTGGAAGGGACAACCGTATCGCCGGCCATCGGCGGTGGAACCAACTGGTTCTCTCCGAGCTACAGCCCCAGCACGGATCTCCTATACGTAAACGCGCACGACGGTGAGACCACGTACTACATCCGAGACCAGGAATACGTGGCCGGCCAGACGTTCACGGGCGGAGGTGGACAGACACCTCTCCCCCAGGCCAACTACTTCAGCGCGATACGTGCCATCTCGCCGCAAACCGCTGAGCGGGTTTGGGAATATCCCATTCAGCCGAGGTCCACAGCGGGGGTGCTTTCGACCGCCGGCGATGTGGTCTTCAGTGGAACGATAGATGGCTTCTTCTTCGCGCTGGACGCCGAGACCGGAGAGGAGCTCTGGCATATCAATGTGGGCTCACGAGTTCACGCAGCGCCCATGAGTTACAGCGTGGACGGCAAGCAATATGTGGCGATAGCCGCCGGCAACGTCCTCTACACGTTTGCGCTGCGGGACTAGGGCGCGGCTAATCGTCCTCCCCACAGACGGCCTCTTCGGTCGTGTCGTGTCGGAAGACCCTTGACCCGCCTGCTCGGGAAGTAGGGAATTGGTCATATAGGCCTATGCCGATCGGGCCTTCTGACCTACCGGAGCCCGAGAGGTTGGATGAAGCCTTTGCCACGTGTTTGGACGCCACCCTTCTCCCGCTAGCCGCCGCGATCCACACGGCTCGGGGCACGACATTGCTTGGTGGGTCCGCCAACCTCACCCGCCGCAACCTTGGCGACTACAACCTCGAAGTGAATCTACTGGCGCGTGGGAGCAGTGCTCTAGGTGCCCAAGTGGCGGATTACTTCGAGCGCCTGTGGTCGAACCGGGACGGGCACTTTTCGGTCTCGCATGAGGTCTACTCCGACGATTCGTGGGTGAAGAGAGTGATCTACTGGGTGCAGGAGTTCGCCGGCCTCAGCTCCTTTTAGGGTCGGAAACGACGATCGTTTGACACGCGCTCATGGCCCTCGATAGGTTGCTCCTCGACAACCTGAATAAGCGGGCGAGGCATCCCGGAAGCCGGTGAGAATCCGGCACGGCCCCGCCACTGTGATGGGCTCGGCTATGTAGCCGGAAAGGCCCCCTCGAGTACGCCACTGGAGCCCAAAGGCACTGGGAAGGCGAGGGAGTGCCGCCCTAAGTCAGTAGACCTGCGCGCCCGCGTCGCCAAGCATTCTTCGAGGGGAAGAGATGCGGGTTTTTTTGGTTCTATCGGCCTACGACACGCGGTGGCTGTCCTCGCGGGACGGGCGCTGTGGGTGCCTGTGGGTGTGAGGGTCTAACCCTGCACGGGCGTGTCTTCCTAGCCGTGCTCGGCGCGTTGGCTTTGCCGGGGCCGGCCACCGCCATCCAGTGGCCAGGTGAGCTATCCGGTCGCGTCGTGGATTCTCTCACTAGGACCACGCTCGGCGCGGTCGAAGTCCTCGTCGAGCCGGGCTCCTGGAGAACGTCGACCGACGCGTCCGGCAGCTTGCTGCTGAGAGGTCTCGAGCCAGGATCCTATCGGGTGTCGTTCAGCCGGCTGGGGTACGGCCGCAGCTACCGGGACGTTGAGGTCCGGAACGGTAATGTCACCCGTGTTACTGTGGAGCTCACACCGGTAGCCTTCGAGCTCGTCGGGATCACGGCTACAGCTGCGGTTGCGGCCTCCGGAGGGGTCGTCCTTTCACGCGCCGCGATCGTGGCGTCAGGTGCCCGGACGGCGGGGGATGCCCTCCGAGCCGTTCCCGGCGTCGTGATCCAGGAACAGACAAGGGGCGGCCCCCAGAGCGTCAGCGTGCGGGGCTCTAATCCGGACGCGGTTCTCGTGCTTCTGGACGGCATCCCACTCAACGACCCCATCACCGGCGAGGCCGATCTCTCCAGCGTCTCAGCCCGGAGTCTTATGAGCGCGACGGTTCTACCGGGCGCGCTCTCCGTTCGCTTCGGACCCCGGGCGGCCGCCGGAGTAATCCTGCTGGAGTCCTCGGCTGACTCGGATCCCTGGTACTTGTCCGCCTGGGCGGGGTCGCTCGGGCAGCTCGGGCTAGATGTCGGAGGCAGTCGGGCGCTGTGGCATGGGCGCTGGGTGGGACGAGTGGAGGGCGTGGGACTCGACGGTGGGTTCGGCTTCACCATCCCGGCCGAGTCGGGAGGTGGTGAGACCTACCGCCGCAACGCCGACCTCATGTCGTGGAGCGCGAGCACCGGTTGGTCGGGTCCCTTGGGACAAGGTGAACTGAGCGCGACCGCAGGAATCGAAACCCTCGAAAGAGGCCTGCCGGGGCGGAGCTTCGGTCCGTCACCAGATGCGCGCCAAGATCTTGGACGCATACGGACATCCGTCGGTTGGAATGTTGGAGATTCGGGGGGGAGATCGTTGAGTGTGCGCGGCTTCGCCACTCGGCAGACAACTCGTTTCCAGGACTCCGATCCGCCGTTTGGGCTCGCGTATGACGATCGCACTGTCCTCGGGGCTTTCGGGGCGTCGGTCGACGGAGAAATCCCCGGAATCGGAGTATTTCGGGCGTTGTCCGGTGGAGTGGATGTGGACGTGCAGAGTGTGGAATCCGATGCGTTGACCTCGGGTGTTCCGCCCCGGCGGACGGATCTGGGGTTGCGTGCGTCGGGCACATGGGCGCCCACGGCTGGGGCGTGGTCGGTGTCGACCTCCATCCGCGGGCACTGGGTCGGGCGGACCGATCGGTGGCACGCGAGCCACGAGTTCGCGCTCAACGTTCCTCTCGGTCGCCTCTATCTGCGCGTGGCACACCGCAGTGCGTTCAGCCCTCCGACGCTCGGAGACCAGTTCTTCAGAGAGGCCGTGGGTGTTGAGCCCAATCCCGACCTCCAGGCAGAGCGTGTACCCTCAGAGATCGCCGCTCGGTTGTCGTGGGCTGGGCAAGTGTTCGGGGCCGACGTACAGGGGTCCGCAGAGGCGTACCGGGGCGACATGAAGGGGATGATCGTGTGGCTTCCGGACTTCCGCTTCGTTTGGAGCCCTCGGAACACATCAGTGCGGAGGTCGGGGGCGGAGGCCCGGCTGGAGGCCCTCTTCGCGGGCTTCGCGGTCGGTGGGAGCTTCACCCTCAACCGTACTACCTATGACCGGCCCGGGTCCGATGACGTCCAGGTGGCATACCGCCCGCGTCACGGGGCTACGGTCAGCGCTGGATGGCAACGTGGCGCGTGGTCGTTTCGTTTGGCTTCCCGTTGGACCGGGGCTCGCTTCCCCGTGCCTGCACCCCTGAACGAGCTAGACGGATTCTGGGCGACGGAATTCGACATGGGACGCCGCTGGCTCCTAGGAGCTTGGAGCGCGGAAAGCCGTCTGAGGATCGAACGTCTCTTCAACGTCACCGACGCTCTGATCTTCGCCTATCCCGATCCGGGTCGGACGCTCCGTGTGGAGTTCCGGGTCGGTCCGAGTTCTTAAGTCACCTACCGGAGGATTTGAAATAAAGGAGAGCGCTCTACTTCTGGGGGCCTTATCACTGGTGGCGTGTGGTGACGCCGTTTCTCCGGTGTCCGAGGAGACCACCGACCCGCTCCCGGCGGTGATGGCAGAAGTCGGTGTGGTATTGGGGAGCGTGGACTTGAGCCTCACCATCTTCGAGGTTCAAGACCCGACGCAGACTCGGACTGTCGGCCTAGCGCCTGCTGGTAGCCCTGTCACGCTAGCGGTGCGTGGCGAGTTGGCTGCCGTTCCCCTCGGCTTCGTTCCCGCCCTGGCTGTGGTGGACTTGAAGGAGGGGGTTGTTCTAAGGACGGTTGGACTCCCCGCGGGATCCGGTGCGACGGGGGTCGCTTTCTTGAACGATTCCATTGTTCTGGCCGCGAACTCCGATCTCAACTCGGTCACACCGGTCAACGTTCTCGCGGGCACTCGTGGGAGCGACATTGCGGTGGGCCGGTACCCGCAAGCGGTCGTGGTTGAGGGTGGGCGGGCTTTCGTGGTGAACGCCGAGCTCGACGCGTTTACTCCCGATGGCCCGGCGACCGTATCGGTGATTGACATCGAGAGTCTTGCGGTTATCTCGACCATTCAGTTGAGCGGCGAGAACGCCGCAGCGGGCGGCGTGGGCAGCGACGGAAGGCTCTACATCGTGCACTCGGGGACGTTTTTGTCGGAGAACGGATCCCTCTCGGTGGTGAACTTGACTAGCTTGACCGAGGTGGAGCATCACCCTGGGTTCGGTGACTTCCCTGGAAGCCTGGCGCTCGGTCCGTCCGCCAGGGCGTTCGTGGGCGCCTTCTCATACGGGGTTGCGGTTTGGGACACAAGCCTGGGCGCTTTCATCCGGGAACCCGCTCAGGCCTTGAAGCCCGGAGGAGTCGGCGCCTCCGGCATCGCATTCGATGAAGCAGGGAGACTCTATACGTTGACGGCCGACTGCGTGAACCCTTCAACGGCCAACAGGCTCGACGGCTCGTTCGAGATCGACATCACGATTCCGGTCGGGATCTGTCCCTTCGCCACCGCCTTCACGACAATCGAAGTGGAGGACTGAAGAAGCCGAGTCTAATCCAGCTCCGCCACCGCCGTCAGGCGGACGCCTATTTTGCGCTTCTCCGCTGGAAGTTCGATGTGTGCCCGTGTTGATCTCCGCCCCCGTTTGGTTCAATATGCTAGGACGTTTGCACCGCAACCGGATGACTCGTATGACCATGACGTCCCGCCCTTTCTTACTCACGGTCCTACTTCCAGCCATCGTTTTCAGCCCCCTCACCGCCCAAGGTGGCTACGGTAGTGCGGTTGGCGTCGTCGGTGACGATATCATTGTCCTCAAGCCGACCTACGGGCAGGGACCGGGCGCCGCCCTCGTCTACGGACGGGACATCGATGGTGGTTGGCAGGTGATGGATCAGCTCGGCGCGTTTGCCAGAACGTCGAACGGTGAGGGGCTGAGCCCGTCCATCGCTGTTTCTGGGGATATGCTGTTCGTGGCGGCCGCCGATGCGGATGTGCGGTGGGGCGCCCACGTGTTCCAGCAGAACGCACTTCGTGCTTGGAGCAACCTCGAGAGCCTGGAACTGGGGACGGCTCCCGACGGCGGTGAGCCCGAATGGAATTATGAGGCATTGACAGGGGTCCTGCAGCCACCCTTGCGAACCGTCGCTTCCGATGGGGACCGCGTGTTGGTGGCCTCCATCGGGGAGTTCGGCGGCGCTGTTGTGTACGAGCGAAGCTTCGATTCCGGCTCATGGATCGAGCGGGCACGTTTTGAGCGTTCTGAGCCGGAGCCTTACGACGGGTTCGGAGTTTCGCTCGGTATTAGCGGCGATGTGGCCATCGTGGGCGCACCCCAGCATGGGAGATCGGGCGCGGCATACGTCTTTTCGCGTGATCGTCTTTCGGGCGAATGGCGTGAGGCTGCGCTCATCGCAGCCCCCAGCCCGTTTCCCAATAGTGAGTTTGGCACTGCGGTTGCGATCGATGGCGAGGTAGTGTTGATCGGCCACCCTGGAACGTCTGAGTCGCGCGGCATAGTTGTGGAGTTCACCTGGGACGACGCACGCGAAACTTGGATGGAACAGGACCGAATAGCGCCGAGAATGCGTGAGGTTGGCGATCGTTTTGGATCCTCGTTCGCCTTCCGAGAAAACGAAATGTTGGTCGGTGCGCCCGGGACCGATGAGGGTCGTGGGGGGATTCATCGGTTTGTGCGCAACCGTAGGGGAGACGTTTGGCAAGCGGTCGAGATCTTTTCAGTGCAAGGCGGCGAGCCGGGGTTCGCCCTCGGCTCGAGCGTGGCGATTGGTCCTGACGTCGCGGTCGCAGGGGCTCCCGGTGCCGATGGTGGAATGGGTCGCGCCGCCATCTTTTCACGACCAGCGAACGGACGGTGGGGCGTCGAGGGCGAATGGCTGAGTCTTTCCTCGGAACTTCCGATGATAACGGGCGGTGAAGTGCTGTGTACCGACGGTCAGGCCGGTCAGTTCGAGTGCAGCGAGGTCGATTTGCTTGCGTTCCTCCCTCTCACGGAGTTGGGCATGGCGGCTGGCAGTCGGGCTCTGGCTGGGGGCGTTACCGACGTGTGGGGATGGACGGATCCTGAGACAGGCCGTGAGTATGCCCTCGTCGGGCGGATCGGAGGGGCCTCTATGGTCGATGTCACGGACCCCTCCCGCCCCGTATATGTCGGTCTGTTGGCGGTCGAAGATGGCACAGCGCAGGACATCAAGGTCTATGCGGATCACGCGTTTTTCATCGGAGCCGACAGCACGGGCATGCCGGTGTTCGACCTCCGAAGACTCCGGGGCGTGAGTGCATTCCCGGTGACCCTCACGGCCGACGCGCGCTACGATGGCATCGCCTCCGCCCACAATCTCGTTATCGATACGCAGAGTGGATTCGCGTTCCCGGTCGGAGCGTCGGGTGGGGGTGACACCTGCGGCGGGGGTCTCCATATGGTCGATATTAGGAACCCGACCACTCCGACGTTCGCGGGATGTTACACCGATACAGAGGGTCTCGTTTGGGCGGGTCGGACCCACGACGCTCAGTGTGTGGAATACACCGGGCCCGACGACGATTTCCAGGGACGTCAGATTTGTTTCGCGTCCAACGAGACAGCACTGCGGATCGTGGACGTCACCGATAAGGACGATCCGGTGCCGATCGCAGCGGCGACCTATCCCGGCATGGCCTATATCCATCAGGGGTGGCTGACCGAGGATCAGCGGTATTACTACATGAACGACGAGCTCGACGAGCTCACGGGACTGGCCCAGCGTACCCGCACACTCGTGTGGGATGTGGCCGAGTTGGATGATCCGGTGCTGGTGGCCGAGCACTTTGGGTCCACGACGGCGACGGATCACAACTTGTACATCAAGGGGGACCGGATGTACCAGGCCAACTACCAAGCTGGCCTGGGGATCCTGGACATCAGCAATCCGGAGAGTCCGGAAGAGATCGGCTTCTTCGATACGACTCCGTACGGGGAAAATCCGTCGACGCTGGCGGGTGCATGGACGGCTTACCCGTTTTTCGAGAGCGGAACTCTCATTGTGAGCAGTACACAGGAAGGACTGTTTCTATTGCGGCCGGCCGGATGCTGACCTTGATTTCACGGCACTTGCCCTGCCGGAAATCCGTCTGCGCCTGGCCGATTGGGAGGGTGTATTGTCAGGGCCTCTCTTGACAGGGGACGTCCGGCGATTAGCGTTGTAGGTTAGAGAATGAGCAGGAAAGCGAATATGCCTGATAAAGACGCGAGCATGATACTCAATAGTTGTTGTTGCCGATGTTCTTGTCCGAGCCCGGTGGGGTGTCGGGGGGACGTCGTATAGTCTAGACACGACCAGATCCCTGAAACGCCACCGGAGACATTCGGTGGCTTTTTTTTGGGGATATTATTTCCAAGATCGAGAGGCCACCGGGTTTTCTACCGGCGGCCTTTTTTGGGTCTCAGATCTAGGAAAAAAGGCATGTGGAAATCAAAATCGGAAGGTAGCAGATGACTGCGGCAACCGCGGGTATCGAGGACGTAAGACGGCTCAACGAACAGTTCGAAGGAGCACATCCTGCGGACGCCATTCGATGGGCTGTCGAGAACGTAACACCGGGGCGCCTGATCGTGGCTTCTTCGTTCGGGCCGACGGGAATGGTGAATCTTCACTCACTGGCCGAGATCGCTCCCGAGGTGCCCGTTGCGTTCGTGGACACGCTGTACCACTTCCCGGAGACTTTGGAGCATGCCGAACGGGTGAAGGCACACTACGGCCTCGATGTGCGGGTCTACCGGCCCGCCGCGTCACGTGAGGCGTTCGAGGAGAAGTACGGGGAGCAGCTATGGAAACGTGATTTGGAACTCTTTCATCGCCTCACGCGGGTGGAGCCCATGAAGCGCGCGCTCCGTGGTGTGGAGGGGTGGATCACCGGGCGCCGGCGTGACCAGTCGGACAGCCGTGCAAATCTGGCCCACGTGGAGATTGGGGATCGCATCAAAGTTAATCCCGTGGCCTCTTGGTCGTCCGATGAGGTTTGGTCCTTCATCCGCGCGAACGACATTTCCTACAACCCGCTTCACGACGTCGGCTACCAGAGCCTCGGCGACCAACCTCTGACCACGCCCGTTTCCGAGGAGGAGCATGAGCGGGCGGGCCGGTGGAGAGGGATTGAACGTCTGGAGTGCGGTATACACGGCCTGACGTAGGGCCCCATGTGGGGTCGCTGTCGAACACTGGTCCAGGCCGCCGGCGGGCGACCTGGACTCTTATTATAGAATGGGACTGAAAAAGGGGACTTGGTGACTACGAACGGCAAGCCTGGGGCATCGGAGCCACGGCAGTGGAAGGAAAGGCTCGGATCGCGTCTCGGCGACAAGCTTTCGCGTGAGATCGATGCCTTCGAGGGGCAGATTGAGCAGAAGCGGGCGGGAAAGCTCACCGATGAGGTATTTGCGGAGATGCGTTTGCGCCGGGGCGTATACGGCCAGCGGTACGACAATGGCCAGCGCCACGATGGGGTGACTTCGAGGGAGCTCGTGTTTCCGAACGCCGAGCTCACCAAGGGGCCGGGAACGTTGTGGGATGCGCCCGGCATGGTCCGCATCAAGAATCCGTTCGGTGCTCTCACGGCCGATCAGATGGACGTAATGGCAGAGGTCTCTGAGGAGTATGCGGACGCGATCCTACACGTGACGACTCGGCAGGACATCCAGTTGCACTTCGTGCATCTCGAAGAAACCCCGGATCTGATGCGGCGGCTCGGTGCGGTGGGGATCACGACGCATGAGGCCTGCGGGAACGTCGTGAGAAACGTTACGGCTTGCCACCTTTCCGGGGTCTGCCCGACTCAGACATTCGATGTCACCCCCTACGCAGCAGCCGTCAGCGACTTCCTTCTCGGACACCCGGATGCTCAAGAGTTCGGAAGAAAGGCGAAGCCGGCTTTTTCGGGATGTGCAGACCGTCCCTGCGGACTCGTCAAGATGCACGACTTCGGTGGAATCGCCCGGGTTCGGGAGGTGGATGGAGTAGAGCAGCGCGGATTCGAATTCTATGTCGGTGGTGGCCTGGGCGCCGTTCCCCACCAGGCGGAACTATTCGACGAGTTTCTGCCCGAAGAGGAGCTGCTTCCGATCTGTCAGTCTATTTCTCGAGTGTTCGCCCGTCTGGGGGAGAAGGATGTGCGGTCCCGCGCGCGCTTGAAGTTCCTGGTAGCCAAGCTCGGCATCGAGGAGTTCCGGCGCCTGGTCCTGGAGGACCGCGAGGGGCTTTCGGAAGATCCCCGCTGGACTGCCTACCTCGACGATGTTCACGAGGGTCACGACGGGCCGCTTTGGCAGATCGAAAAGCAGGACAAAGCCACGGCGAGTCCCGAGTTGGAGGAATGGCTCGCCACCAACGTGACGCCACAGAGGCAGCCGGGTTACAAGGTAGTCATGGTCTACCTGCCTCTCGGCGACATCACGGCCGATCAGATTCGCGGCCTCGCGGACTTGGCGCGGCGTTTTACAGGCGACGCGGTCCGCATGACGGTGGAGCAAAACATGGCTCTCCGCTGGGTACGTGAGAGCGATCTTCCCGCCCTGCACGAGGCCTTGGACGAGCTCGCTCTCGCGATGCCGCGGGCGGAAACGCTCACCGACATTACGGCGTGCCCCGGGACCGACACGTGCAAGCTCGGTATCTCTTCGTCGCGGGGTTTGGCGCGGACTCTCATTGAACATCTGGAGGAGCGCAGAGGGGAAATGGAGGAGGTAGTTCGGGGGTTGCGTATCAAGATCAGCGGGTGCTTCAACAGTTGCGGGCAGCATCACATGGCGGACATCGGTTTCTGGGGTGTGAGCCGCAAGCGCAACGGATACAACGTGCCTCACTTCCAAGTCGTGCTAGGAGGCCAATGGGCCGAGAACGCCGGATCGTACGGGCTCGCTATCGTCGCGGTGCCGGGGCGGAACATCCCGGCCGCCACTGACAGGATAACCCAGTATTACGTCGATGAGCGCGAAGGGGAAGAGGGCTTTCAGGCCTTCGTCACCCGTGTTGGCAAGGCCAGCCTCAGGACCCTTCTGCAGGATCTGGTCGAAGTGCCCCTGTACGAGGAGGATCGCAGCTTCTACTCGAATTGGGGAGATCCGCGAGAGTTCACACTGGGCGACATGGGCATCGGTGAATGTGCGGGTCAGGTCGTCTCACCGGTCGAGTTCGGCCTTCAGGCCAGCGAGCGCGAGGTCTTCGAGGCTCAGGATCGGCTGGATCAAGGGGACTCATCCGGCGCCGCCGATATCGCCTATCGCGCGATGCTGATCGCGGCGAGAAGCCTGGCACGCGAGAAGGAGGTGGGTCTCGGTGAAGCACCCGACGACGTGGTGGCCGCATTCAAGACCCATCTCTTCGACCCAGGACTATTCCACGATCCCTACGCCGGAGGAAAGTTCGGGAACTATCTGTTCCGCGTCCACGGCGAGAACGACAACGGGTTCGAGGCGACGCCCGCGACGGCTCGCCAGCGGATTGAAGAGGCTCAACTCTTTATCGAGGCTGCCCACTCCTACCACGTTCGGACTGCCGACGTGGTGTCGGTATGAGCATCCAGGCGGCTCCAGAGGTCGGGTCCAGGGTCGTTGCGGCGCCCCAGAGGCTTGGGGTAAAGGTCTTCGTCGAGGATCAGGACGCGTTCGACCGGGCCCGGATGATCGAAGTGTTTCACCGTTGGATTCAGGAGAACCGCATTCCGGGGACACTTATCGATGTGCACGATTACACACATGTCCCGGATGGGCCCGGAGTACTTCTGGTCGCTCATGAGTGGCACCTGCGCACAGACGAAGCGGGTGGCCGTATCGGGCTCGAATACGAATTGAAGCGCGAAGGGTCGGGGACCCTGACCGAGCGGCTCCGGGAGGCGATCGTGGGCGTGTTCGCGGCGGCTGCAGCTCTGCAGCAGGATACAGCCAGCGACAACCCCGTGCGGTTCGCGACGCGTGAGATCGCCTTTCGTTTTACGGATCGTCTTGCAGTGCCGTCGACCGAAGCGGCCTTCGAAGAGATCACGCCCGAACTCGAAAACGTCTTGGCGGGCTTCTACGGCGAGGTCCCCATCGAGTTTGAAAGAGTCGGTCACACGCGCGGGGCGCTGACGCTCCACATGAAGGTGGTGGGCGATGGGGAGTGGAGCCTGGATGAACTCATCAGATCCGCCTAGGAGCTGCCTCCATCAAATGACCGTGATTCTCGCGGGGCACGGCGCCGGAGACGGCTCGGAGGCCAATCGGAGGCACCTGGAGTTGGCCGAGGCCCTGAGGGCACGGCGACCCGGCGTTCGCTTCGGGTGTGCGTTTTGGAAGGGCACACCGAGCTTTGTAGAGGCTGCCCGGAGCTTGCGGGGGCAGGGCCCCGTGGTAGTGCCCGTCATGGCGAGCAGTGGATACTATGCCCGCTGGCGCCTGCCGGAGGAATGGGCGAAAGGAGATCCGTCACGTTCGTTCGTCATCGCTCCTCCGGTCGGCACCCTTCCGGCGTTTCCTCACGTTGTGGCGAACAAGGTGGGCGAGGCGGTGACGGGCATGAGACGACGCGGACTGAATCCGGTGGTTCTGCTCGTGGGGCATGGGACAACACGTGTCCGTTCGAGTGGGGATGTGGCCCGGTGGGTTCGGGACGAACTGGCCCTCGCTTTTCCACAGATTGAGATTCTCACCGCGTTTCTCGATGAATCTCCACACGTTACGGACGTCGCCAGGTCACTCCGCGGCGTCCCGGTCGTGGCTGCTCCTCTTCTCATGGGGGGTGGCCCACACGCCGGCGTCGATATTGCCCGTGCCTTGACCGAACCTCGACCGTCCTCAGGGCTTGGGTGTGTGACGGAGACCCTGAATATCCTTCCGCCGATATTGGAGTGGCCGGAGTTGGCCTCGCTCACGCTCGATGCTCTCACGCACCCACGCTCGAACCGCGGGGGTGGGGGCCAGGTACGCTTGCCCGGGTCGACGTATGTGCCTTTGCGAGCGGGATTGCCTTCCGCCCACTCCCCTCTCCGATCACCCTCCTAGTCCCTTGACCGGTCGGGTGTGGCTGGTCGGTGCTGGGCCGGGAGACGCGGGACTGATCACGGTTCGCGGCTGCGCACTTCTAGAGCGGGCGGATGTGGTCGTGTATGATCGACTCGTCGGCGCCGAACTCCTGACCTTCACGAGGCCCGATGCAGAGCTGATCGATGTCTTTAAGACGCCCGGTCAGCACACGTTGCCCCAGGATCAGATCCACGATCTTCTGATCGAGCGGGCCAGGGCCGGAAAGGAGGTCGTCCGTCTGAAGGGTGGCGATCCCTTCGTCTATGGCCGGGGGTGGGAAGAGATTGAGGCCTGCTATCTGGCCGGCGTCCCCTGTGAGGTGGTGCCGGGCGTGAGTAGCGCGATCGGTGTGCCGACCGGCGCGGGTATTCCGCTCACGCTGCGTGGACAAGCGAGCACAGTGAGTTTGGTGACGCCGAGCGTCGGAAAGGGTCTTCCGGCCCGCGAGCTTCCGTACGCCGCGATGGCCGAGATGGACACTGCGGTGGTGCTGATGGGCGGTGCTCGGCTAGAGGAGGTCGCGAAGGGCCTCATCGCTGCGGGCCGCGAGGGTGCGACCCCCGCTGCGGTCATTCAAGAGGGGACGCTCCCCGGAGAGCGTCAGGTGCGAGGGACCCTCGCGACCATTGCGGACGTCGTCCACGACGAAGGTCTACGGGCTCCCATGGTGCTGGTCGTGGGTCCGGGCGCTGGGTTGCCCCGACTCGACGTTAATGCGCCGGCTGCGGGCTTCGGGCCGCTGGTCGGTCGCCACGTGGTCGTGACTCGACCATCTTCCGCGAGCAGACAGGTGATTTCGAAGCTTCGAGGCCTCGGAGCACACGTGATCGATTCGCCGCTTATCCGCATCGAGTATCTCGAGGCGGATCTCCCGGGTCCCCGTTCTGACCACGATTGGATGGTGTTCACGTCGCTCCACGGGGTCGAGGGACTCGTGCGTCAACTGGAACGTCAGGGTCTCGACGCCCGCTTCTTCGGGACGGCCCGGATCGCTGCCGTCGGTCCGAAGACCGCAGCCTGCCTCGAAGCGGTGGGGGTACGTGCCGACCTGATCCCTGGGGAGTATCGAGCCAGAGCTCTTGTGAAGGCGATCGCAGCTGAGGGGAAGAGTGGGGAGCGCGTGCTCTTCCCTTGCGGAACGCTGGCGGTCGATGAGGTCTCCGACGGATTGACTCAAGCGGGTTTGGAAGTCCACACCCTCCACGTGTACGATACGCTGCTACAGTCGCCTAACGACGACGCGTTGGACGCGTTTCAGAGCGGAGTGGATGCCGTCCTTCTGTACAGCCCCTCGGCGGCGAAGTCGCTTTATTCGTCCGGTGTGGATCTCGACGGCGTACAGATCTTCTGTGTTGGACCGACAACCGCTGATGCGGCGCGTTCCGCGGGCCTACGGGTTTCCGGAGTACCCGAGATCTATGGCGACGAGGGGATGATCGAGTCCCTGCTCGAGATGGCTGGTGCTCTTCGTGGGCCGGCCGGCTGAGCCGCAGCTAGCCGTCGGCGCCGTCCCCACGCGGAGTATTCTCCTGAGCCCGGAACTCCACGATCATGCCCCGATCTTCATGGTCGGAAAAATTGCAGACGGCCCTGTATTCACCCGCTGCGAGGTCGAGTGTGACGGATCGCCTCTCCCCTGGGTTCAGGCGGCCATCGGTTTCCCAGACGATTGAGTCGGATTCGAGAACAAAAAATGCGAGGTTGTGTTCCTCAAACCCCCGGTTCGCAAGCCTCAGGCTCACTGGACCGGTTGGCAGACGGGCGTCCATCAAGACCACAAACTCGTCGAGGTCGATCTCCACCTCGGGCAGTGCAGACTGGACAGTCGCGGGGGGTGTGGTTTCGCTCCCACCCGAAGCCGGCGCCTCGCCCTCTCCGCACCCGGAGATGACGAACATCGAGGCCGCCAGTAGGGGAATCACGGCGGTGGGAGTGTATTTACTCGAGATGATGTTCTCGGATGTCATTGAAGGCGCCGGCATCAAGATGACGCTGCGGCTCAGGGATTCAATGTGACGATTTCTCTCAAGTTGTTGGCTACGCTACGACCTGCTCCTTTACGACCTGCACCTCCACGACCTGCACCTTGACCGGAGGTGACTCAATCTGCCAAGGTGGGTGGTCGCTTGATCGCCCCCTGGACCGCAACGGCGGGTTCTGAGGGGGCCCGGCTCATACGGACAATTTGGAAAGGGAACGGGAAGGGGAAAGCATGTCCAGGTTTGTCGCCGAAGTCAGGTACGCCCTCCGGAGCCTGAACAAGAGCCGTACCTACGCGACTGCCTTCGTGATTACCCTTGGGCTCGGTATCGGGGTGAACACCGCCATCTTTAGCGTCATCAACGGTGTGCTACTGCAGCCGCTACCGTACCAAGACGCCGACCGGATCATGTTCGTGCAGCAGCCCGCAAACACGGTCGGGGCTTTCGGCGCGGCGTTCTCGTTCATCGAGATCGACGATTACAGGGCGGCGTCCCGGACGATCGACGAGTTCGTCGAGTTCGGGGACTGGGATTTCAGCGTGATCGGACGCGGGGACCCCCATCGTGTGGTCGGCGGCCTGGTGACAGCCAATTATTTCGATGTCCTCGGTCTCCGGCCCCTGTATGGGCGTACCTTAATTCCAAGTGACGACGACGCGGGTGCGCCACCCGTGATGGTCTTCACCCACGACTACTGGAGCCGGATGTTCGGGGCCGACCCTGAAATCGTAGGCAAGACCGTCAAGCTGACGACGAAGACCGTTGAGGTCGTGGGTGTGCTCGAGCCTGGGAGCCACTACACGGGGAGCAGGAAGCCGGACGTCTTCGCGAACTACACCACGAACGATCATTATACCGGCGCGGCCATGCGAGATGCCCGAACCCATCGTATGACCAACGTTTTCGCACGACTCGCCCCTGGCGCCACCAGCGAGGCGGCCCAAGCCGAACTGACCCAGATCAACCGTCGCCTGCAAGATGAGTTTAGTCAGGCTTATCCGGAGCAGTTCGGCTATGAGATCACCGCTCGCCCATGGCAGGAGGTTCTCACCGAGTCCGCGCGTCCCACGTTCTTGATCATGATGGGCACGGTGCTCATGGTGCTTCTTCTGGCCTGTGCCAACGTGGCGAACTTGGCGCTGACCCGCTTGATCCGACGCGAGCGGGAGTTGGCTGTGCGTTCGGCGTTGGGCGCCGACAAGAAGCGCATCCGCCGCCAACTCTTCACTGAAAATCTTGTCTTGGCGTTGGCGGGGGCGGGGTTTGGGCTGATCCTTGCCATAGCCGGCTTGGACCTGCTGGTGTCCTACGCAGACCGTTTCACGATCCGTAGCGAAGAGATCGGCATGGACGGCGTCGTCTTCGCGTTCACTCTCCTGGTGGGAACGGGGATCGCGATGCTGCTTGCGTGGGCACCCAGCCTTCCTTTCACGTCCGAGGTCGGAATGTCCCTGAACCGGGCTAGCGGGCGGAACACGGGCGGGGTATCAAGACGCCAGCTGCAGCGCTTATTGGTCGTGAGCCAGCTTGCGCTTTCCTTCACGCTTTTGATCGGCGCTGGCCTCCTGGTGAGGAGTTTATTGAGGTTGCAGGGGGTCGATTCGGGCTTCGAAGCTGGGACCGTCGTGACATTGGAGTCACCGAATTTCACTTCCCTTTCGGCGGAGGAGCAGCAGACGTTGTTTGAGGGGGCCGCGGACCGGATGAGGAGTTATCCGGGAGTGCGCAGTGCGGCTTACGCCACCTGGGCGCCGCTTCAGAGCCCGGCGCCTGAGGCCCTCACGATCGAGGTCGAAGGCCTGGACGAACTTCAGGCGTCGACCCCCACGGGGCTCTTCAACACCGTGAGTCCGGACTACTTTCGGACGGTGGGAGCAACACTTCTTCGCGGGCGCTCCTTCAACGGGGAAGACGTGCCGGAAACCGATTCAGTCGTGGTCGTTAACGAGTCTCTTTCAAGGGCGTACTTCGGGAGTGAGAGTCCGGTCGGGGGACGCATCCGCTGGCAGAACGCGCGCGGCACGTGGCAGCCATGGCAGCGCGTGGTGGGGGTGGTCGCGAGCACTCGGGACGCGGGGATCGCCCGAGCCGACGTCCATGTCATCTACCAGGCGACCAGTCAGGCCGTCCGCAGGCGTGGGGGTGTTGCAGGAGTGACAGGCGGCGGAGGTTTTCCCGCCGAGACCATGCTGGTGCGTACGACCGGGGAGACGGGGCCGGTCGTACGGCAGATAACGGCCATCATCCATGAGACGGACCCGGAGCGGCCGGTGGACAACGTCATCACGCTGGATGAGCTACAGAGGGAGGACATCGCCCCCTGGCGTTTGAACGCAACGCTCTTTTCCGCTTTCGCGATTCTGGCCTTGCTCGTGGCGGGGGTCGGCGTGCTCGGCGTAATGGCGTTCTCCGTAACACAGCGCACCAAGGAATTCAGTATCCGTCTCGCGTTGGGGGCGGAGGAGGGGGACGTGCTTCGAATGGTGATGGGAGAGGGCGCACGCTTGGTGCTCGGTGCGCTCGTGTTGGGAGGCGTGGCCTCGATGATGTTGTCCGGGCTTCTCTCGGGGCTCCTGTTCGAGATCCAACCCACGGACCCCGTGACGTTCGTGGCGGTGGCGGTGGTGCTTTCGGGGGTCGCGCTGCTCGCTGCCTTCGTACCGGCCCGGCGCGCGACACGTGCAGACCCGATCGACGCGTTGAAAGCCGAGTAGCACAGGGATTACGACCGTACACCACCGACGATAGAAGGTAGAATCGGTGATTTCGTGCGGATGATTCTCTGGTGGGTCCGTCTCAGATGGCCCACCACCGAATCGGTCGCTCCGGGCCTTCCAAGCAGAGCGCTCCCGTGTAGGCCGGGCCCAGCTCAACGTTCTTGAAGTGCCACCGGGACACATCGTCTTCCGGCATCTCTGTGGCCAAGAGGTTGCCTGGACCCTCTCCGACATAGTCGAGGGTAAAGCGATTCGAGGCGAAGCTCAGTCCCGTTCCCCAGGCCTTCAGGTAGGCCTCCTTCCGAGTCCAAGCTCGGTAGAACGCGCCGGGGCGGGCCTCGGGCGGGAGTGCCCGGAGTGCGGCACTCTCGGCTTGTGAAAAGAAGCGGTCCGCGATCTCAGTGAATTCTCTGCCTTCCCGAGTGAACTCAAGGTCGACTCCGATGCGGGTTCCCCGGGACACGGCGGCGAGCCCCTGCGATTCCGAGTGAGACAGATTGAAACAGGGATCGTCGTGTTCGGCGAGCATCGGTTTTCCGTGTTCTCCGTAGGTGAACTGCACGTCTTGTGGGAGCGTCCCCAGGTAACGAGCGAGTATTCGGCGCAGATGAGCCCGTGCGGAGGCCTTTCGATCCCGCTTCTCTTCAACAACAATTCGATTGGCGGTCTGGGTTTCTTCGGGAGCCAGGATTGCCCAATCGCCGTCCTCGACCTCGAGATTGAAGCGCCAAACGTCTATCACGTCGTCGAGCGCGGGCTCCCATGCTCGACCACGACGCCAGCGGTCAGCCACGTGGTCGATCGCCCGATCGGGCCTCCCATCGGACCCTGGCTGTAGATGACTCGGCACGTTGGCCCCCCGACCGTCGGTGGCTCTTCACACCCGGTCTGGGTCCTCTGGGGCCTCTGGGTCTTCCAGTTCTTCTGGGTCTTCTGGATTCTCCCGGTCCTCCGGTTCCCCCGCATCCTCCGGTTCCGCCCGGTCCTGTTCTTCGAACCACGCCTTCAGGCGGCGCATCCCATCCTCCATGGACACCAGCGGCTCGTATCCTATATCCCGCTTGGCCGCGCTGATGTCGAACCAACGTGAGGTCGTGAGCTGCCGCACGATCCAGCGGCTCATGCGGGGATCACCCTGCCTTCGCATGAGTGTATGTATCTTCTCGGAGAACCAAGCCGCCACAAGTGCGGTTCGAAGACCCACAGTTTTCTGAATCGGCGGGAGATCGGCGGCCTCGAGTAGGCCATTCAGGAAATCCCAGATCTCTACGGGCGTACCGGCACTCACGAAGTACGGGCGGCCGTTGATACGGAGGGCTCCCTCGCCGCCGGCCAGGAGGCGATCCCCAGCGTTCAAATGGGCTCGTACCGCGTCGTTGATGAAGGTGATGTCCGCGAAGGCTGGTCGGCCCCTGATTCGTCGGAGCGAGCCGTTTTGCGCTCGCTGAATGATACGAGGGAGCAGAGACGTGTCACCAGGACCCCAGATGATGGGGGGACGGAGCGCTACGGTCTTGAACTCGTCGGTGGCGGAAGAGAGGACAAGACGCTCGGCTTCTGCCTTGGTGTGGCTGTAGTGCCCGTCATGGCGCGTCGCGTAGCTCGCCGATTCATCCGCATTTTCCAGGGCCTTACGACCGGTGACCACGCTCGGTGTGGAAGTGTGGACGAGCGCCAGCATGCCGCCCTCGCGGCAGGCGCGAATCACGTTGGCGGTGCCGGCGATGTTGGTAGCGTGGAAGTCGGCGTACCGGCCTCCCGCCCCTACCTTTGCGGCGGTGTGGAAAACGATGTGGACTCCATTGGCGGCTTCGGCCACTGCGTCGGGATCTACCAAATCCCCCTGATATTGCTCGATACCGTAAGCTGCCAGCTCCGGGTGCTCTCCGCGGGAAAAACCTCTGACCTCATCTCCCCGGTCCTTGAGAGCGCGGGCTATGGCTCCCCCCAGGAAGCCGCCCGCTCCAGTCACTAGGGCCTTCACGGGTGGGCGGATGCTTGACGGGAAGCCAACTTCTTGCTGGCCCACTCCGCCAGTTTCTCGCGGAAGATCTTGGCGTTGTGGCGAACGTCCACTGGAAAGGAGGGGTGATAAAGCACCGTGTCGATGGTCCGAGTGTGGTCATGGCTCCGGGCGATCTCCAGTAGCTCTTCCGTGAGTCGCCCGTTTTCGATCGTAGTTTGTTTCACGCGTTCTACGCAGATCAAAGGTGTGGTTACGCCTTCTCTCACGACTCCCACCAGGGCGCTTCGTCGAACGGCCGGATGCATGTTGAATACGGCCTCGCAGGCGACAGTGTACAGGGTACCCGTTTCGGCGTCTACTCGGTGGCTCTTCCGGCCGCACATCCAGAGCCGGCCCTGTTCGTCGAAGTAGCCGACGTCGCCCATTCGGTGCCAGGCTTCCCCGCTCTCGGCCGGGATTTTGGCGAGCTTCATAGCCTGAGGCCGCTTGTAGTAGGAGGGCGTCACGACCGCCCCACGAACCACGATCTCGCCGGTCTCTCCCGGGGGGAGCGCGAGGTCTTCGGACCACGACTCGATCGGTTCGTCATGGATCGGTACGATCCGAACGTGTATCCCAGTGGACGGGCGGCCCACGCACACGCCGCCGCCCCGGTCCGTGAGCTGTCGTGTCTCGCGCAAGATCTCCCTGCTTCCCAGCATGGCGACCGGCAGGGATTCGGTCGCTCCGTAGGAGATCAGGACGTCGACGCCCTCCGGAAGACACCCTTGGAAGCGCTCAAGTGCCGGACTCGACGCCGGCGCGCCCGCCGAGATTGCCCGCCGAAGGGAGGTCAGCTCCAGACCCTGGTCGGTGCAGTAACGCCCGAGCTTGTCGATGAGGGCCGGAGAGGCGAACAGATTGGTGCACGTATAATCCTGGAACGCCTCGAAGAGGCGCTGCGGATCGGCTTGGGCTGGCCGGCTCGCGTCCATGTCCGGGACCACCGAGGCCATGCCGAGTGCCGGACCGAACAGCGCGAAGAGCGGGAAGGTCGCCAGATCGCGCTCTCCTTGCTGGATGCCGTATACGTCCCTGAGCGCCTTCACCTGTGCCGCGAAGACCCGGAACGGCGTCACGACCCCCTTGGGTACGCCGGTGCTCCCACTCGTGAATAGGATCGCAGCCGTTTGTTCCGGGTCCGGCTGAAGGATCGGGAACGGATCGGCCGACCCCTGGGCCTCCAACTTGCTCAGCGTGTGCCCTCCCCAGAAGAACCTGCGTCCTACGGTCACCTTGGTTCTGAGAGTCTGCTTCGCCCACCCGAGGACGATTCTCGCTGCATGTGCCTTCGGGATGCCGATAAACGCCTCTGGTTCCGCTTCGCCGAGACACTCGCCCAGATTCTTGATCCCCATGCCGGGATCCACCATGACCGGGATCGCCCCGACCTTCAGCATCGCAAACGTCAAAGAGAAGAAGTCGAGACTTGGCTCCACCATGAGGACAGTTCGAACGCCAGGGCCGATCCCAATTCCGACCAGCGCGTGGGCGATGCGATCCGAGCGGCGATGCAGTTCGAGCGCGCTCAGTTCGGCATAACGGGCGGTTCCGTCGGGGTTTCGCCCGTCGGATACGGCCACCGCGAGGGCGCCTGGCTGGCTCCTGGCCAGATCGGCCAGAAACGCGGCCACGTTGACGTGGTCGGGCGAGCGCTCCACGGCTGCGTCGGACCCGTCAGAAAGCGGACCGTCCGCGTCTCCGCTCATGCCGAACTGTCCATCTGCTGGGTCTGGGGACGACCGTCCGGATGGCTTGTTGGACCAGCGTCGACGAATTGGCCGATGAGCGGGATGATTTCCTCTCCCGCGTCTTCCAGAACGTAATGACCGCAGTCCTCGAAGCGGTGGAGCTCGGCCCCAGGGAATCGGCGAACCCATTCGTCCAGGAATTGCTGATCGAAGACGAAGTCCTTCAGGCCCCAGCAAATCAACATCGGTTTGTCGACCAAGTGAACGAGGGCGTCGCCCGTTTCCTTCATGATCGGGTACGCGCTGTCGTTCTCCCTGAGCGGAATGTCCTGCACGAAACGATGCACTGCGATGCGATTTGCCCAACTGTCGTACGGCTCCAGGTAACCGGCGGCCACGGCCTTGGGCATTGGCCGACGCGTCACACAATACCGTACGGCGTTCCGTGAACCGCCGTTGGCTCCGCGGACGAACATTGCACCGATTCCGGGAGTGCGGGCCAGTGCGAGCGACCGGGGGAGGGTCTTACCGGCGGGAAAAGGGAAAGCGGCCGTGTTCATGACCACCAGCCTCGCAATCCGATCGCGGTGCTTGGCCGCCCAGGCCATCCCGATCATGCCGCCCCAGTCGTGCACGACGAGTGTGAGGTCCTGGAGGTCGAGCGAATCGACGAGTGTGCCGAGATCCTCTACGCGCGACGACAACGTGTAGTCGTAGTTGTCGTCGTTCGGTTTGTCGGAGCGACCACACCCGATGTGATCAGGAGCGATCACTCTGTGGCTCGACTTCAGCTGGCTGATCAAGTCCCGATAGTAGAAGGACCAACTCGGGTTGCCGTGGACCATGAGAACCGGAGTTCCCTGGCCCTCGTCCACGTAGTGCATGCGGTGGCCACGAGCCTCAGCCGTGTCCCCTGTTCGCCCACCGACCCGAAGGTAGTGCGGTGCGAACGGGTAGAGACCGTTCACCAGTCCACTCCGAGCATCATGCAGTTGAGGCCGCTACCGATCCCGAGAAGTCCCACCCCCTGGCCGGGTGCTAAGAATCCGCGTTCGTGCGCTAGAGCGGCGGCTACTGGTAGCGCTGCCGTCCCGGTATTTCCGAGGTACTCGTATGTCACGAAGTCCTGTTCAGAAGACAGGCCCATGGTGCGTAGCATGGCGTCGCGATGAGCTGAACCGACCTGGTGGCAAACCGTGCGATCCACGTTCTCCACCGACCACTCCATCTCCGTGAGGAACTTGTCCCAGGTACGTGACCCCAGGGCGACGCCGTGCTCGAGGACGGCGGCCGCGTCGGTGCTGGCGAACTCCCTCAGAACAGCTTCGGTTCCGTTTGTTTTCCCAACGGGATGGGCTTCCAGCCCCCATCGGCACAACATGTGATGTTCTGGGGCGTTTTCGACCACGGCTCCACGGAGGCGTCGCCGGTCAGACTCTCCGAAAGACCCGTCACTCAGAATCACGGCCACGGCGGCCGACCCTCCGGTCAGCGTGGCGATGGCGGCCTTGAACTCCTCCATGATCGGATTGTTGGTCAACCGAGCGATGGTAGTATCGACGATGTTCCGCGCGGTCTCACAGCTGACCACCATGCCGGCTCGGATCTGTCCCAATTCGATTCGGTTCGCGATGTCGAGCACCCCGTTCAGCACGCCGAGGCAGGCGTTGCTGATGTCGTAGACGTGCGCCGACTCCTTGATGTTGTGGCCGGCTCTCTTGAGGCCGGCCGCAACGTGGCACGCCGTGGCCGGTTCGAAGTGCTCGCGGCACACGCCAGCATAAATCAACATATCGAGGGCATTCCCCGGCACGGAGGAGTCGCTGAGCGCGTGCTCGGCCGCCGCGGTAGCCCCCTGGGATACCGAATAACCCGGTTCCCAATAACGGCGCTCCTGAATACCGGTCATCCGAGTGAGGGTTCCCGGTTGGATATGGAGCTTCTGGTAGACAGCGGCGAGCCGGTTCTCCAATTCGTCCGATGTGACCACGCACGGGGCGAGTTCATATCCGAAACGCTCGATGACAACACGAGTGTATCTCAAGCGTTCACGTCCAAGGTAAAGTCGTTCATCGCGTAAATGGTCCGTCCGTCCACCGTGAGGAATCCATCGGCCCGGACGCGCTTGTGTGTGTCGTCCACATATGTGATGCTCGCGAAAACCTCTACCCGTTCGCAACCCGGAACGATCTGTCCGCGGTACGACCAGCTGTGCCGGTCTCTGCCGGCCATCGTCACGAATTCCGTGTTCTCCTCCAGATCCCACCGGTCGACGGCGTAAACCTTGAGCAGTTGAACGAATGCTTCGAGACCGAGTGAGCCGGGCCAGACCGGGTCCTGGTAGAAGTGCGCCTCGAAGAACCAGGCGCTCGGATCGACGGTGATCGAACCGTGGACCCACCCGAGCCCGTCGGGGCCGCCGTCCGCCACTAGGAGGTCGATCTGATCAACCATGCGGAGGCGCTGTTCGGGGAAGGGCGGCGTATGTGACATCACCAGGCTACGACCTCTCTCCCGCTCGTCCGTGGCGGGCTCATGAATCGGTGCGTCGCGGATGCCTACCTGATCCGCCAGGGCTTGGTCGGAGAAGAAACCGAAATAGGTCGTTCCTGAATAGAGGGGCCCGAGGCGTTCGCTATCGAGAGCCATGGTGTAATGCTGGATGATCATACCGCCCGATGCGGACACGCTCGTAAGCTCGACTCGTGTCGTGATCACGTCCTCGCCGGCTGTGAGGCGCGCCAGCTGGACTGCGTCTCCGCCGAGATTGCGGAATCGCAAGTTGTCCGGGGATGTCAAAGCCGATCCCACATAGGCCGCCAGCCATCCGCACGGCTGGAGCGCTATTTCGAGGAGGATGGCGAACGGCATTTCGCGTTGGCGGTTACTCGCGAAGTACCAGTCATCCGGACCCATATCGTAGTGGGCAGTGACCTTCGCACCAGCTTGCATCACGAACGGCTCCCCCTCCACCACCGAGATCCGATCCAGGAACTGGTACGGGGGGCGCGGTAGACGCGCGATACGGCGGGCGCCTTCGTCGAAGACACCGTAGGGGGGCCCGAACGCTTCGGAGGGTTTACCGCTCCCAAACGCGAGGATGCTGTTCTTATCGTAGAGAATCGGGCTGCTGGGCTTCTCGAGCCGGACATCGCCCGTTTGGGACCACACCTCCTCGAGCCCCTGGCGGTCCGTCCCTGTCAGACGGACAGACATGTCGCGAATCTCGACGACCGCCTTCCCGTCCGCGTACATGAGCGCATCCGCGATCGCGTAGGGCTCCGGCTGAAAGCCCAGCTCCCGCAGATGAATCTCGTATGTGACCCTCTCCGTGGAGTCGAGCACTTGCCCCCGGCACCGCAGCCGGCTTTTCACACCCACGACGGGCTGCCACGCCGCGCTGTCGGCTTCCGCGATCCAGCCCATGCGCAGGAGAAAAACCCGGAGTGTATGCAGGCAGCACTCGTACATCAGGGTTCCCGGCATCACCTGATCGTCGGAGAAGTGGCACGTCAGGAACCAGTCGTCCGGATGGATGTCGGCTTCCGCTACGATGCTCCCGATCCCGTAACGCCCCCCCTCGGGGTCGAGTTCGGTGACGCGGTTGACCAGCCGCATGAGTCCTCCCGGGATCGTTAGCGGCCGCGTGAAGGGAAGGCCCGAGAAATTCTCTCCGAAGGCGCCGACAAGATCTCCCGCGCGGAGCGCCTCCAGTCGTTCTTGCCCGAGGGTGTTCTCCTGCATCGGTACCAGGTCCCGCCAGTCGGCGGGGCGGCTTCCCACCTGTTCCCGCTGATCGATGCCACTCTGGACGATCCCTTTGCCGGCGTCGAGTTCACCCTGAGTGAAGAAACCAGCCGTCCCCTCGCGCATGGTCAGGAGCGGCCGCCCGTTCACCGTGGAATCGAACTCGAAGCGGAAGAGCCACGTGTCGCCCTGCCGGAAGAACTGGAGGATGCGGATGTCGTATCGCACGACCTGTCCGGGAAGCGGGAGCTCGGAGTGGAAGGTGACCACCGCGTCTAGCAGACGATAGACAGCCAGACCCTTGGTTTCTGAGTCGATCCCGAGGTAGCCCGACAGAAGCAGATCGGCTTGACCGGCCTCCACGGCGATGCAGGTCGGTAGCCGCCCGCCGTCGAGGTACCACCCGTCCTCGAGAACGTCGTGCTCGGTCACGATTCGCCCGGAGGACATCGATTGGGCTTCTGCCTCGATCTCCATGACGCGGTCGACGAGCATGAGCGGTTTGTCGGGAAGACGAACGCGCGTGGGGTGTGCGTCGACGTGAGCGAAATGCTCCCCGAGCGCACGGCCGATCGATCCGATCGCAAACTCCATGAGTTGGTCTCGATCCATCACGGGCGTAGCGGCCGACGGCCGGCCGGTAGCGGCGACCGAGACCTCGTTGCCATCGACCGTCAGGGCCCGGATAAATTCCTGCTGCCGCGCGTATTCGCCCTGAGCGAGCTCCTGCGTCCGCTGTGCAGTTCGAAGGAAGGCCTCGTGGGCCTGAATCGTCGTCTCGGCGGCTCGGACCGCCTCGCTCAGTTCAGCCGGGACGACTCCCGAGTCCAGTGGTAGGGAGACTGGGGACGGATCCTCCGCAGGGCGGTGACCTTCGTCCGGAGCCTCCACGAATCCGTCGGATCGTGGAGTTACCGGTATACGTCCGAAGCTTGTTTGCCCGACGGGAATTCGAGTGACTGGGCCCGACTCGTCTTCAGTGAGCCTGCCTTCCGGGTAGAGCTGCGCCAGGTCGACCGGCGCGCGCTCCGCGATGAGCATTCCGAGCGCGCGGAGGACCGCGGAGGGCTCATCCTGGGTGGAAGAGGAGATCGAGCGTGCTCGGAATGGGAGGCCGTCGAGGATCTTGTGGATCATCCGCACGCACGATTCGCCCGGGCCCATCTCCAGGAAGATTCTTACGCCATCGTCATGCGCTTGGCGCACCGTCTTGGGGAAGTCCACTCCTTGGATCGCCTGGGCCAACAGCGAGTCCGCCGCCCGGGCCTGATCCACCTCGTACGCCTCACCCCAAGCTCCGCTGTAGACGCGTATGCCCTCTGGCGGGCGGGTGTCCAACACGTGTAGGTCCCGGTACGGCTCCGATACTTGCGTAGCGACCTCGCAATGGACCGTCGGGACCCCTTCCAGGGCGTGGAAGGGACATCCGAGCCTCTCAACGGCGTTCTCCACCGCCGAGCGGTCGCCTCCGATCACGCACTCGTCCGGAGTGTTTACGATGAGCAAATACACCCGGTCGATCTCCTCCAGGACCTCTCGTGCCCGAGCAGCGGGCGTCTCGACTACGCCGACGGCCCATTCCACTTCTGCGTTCTCCGCGACCCCCCAAGCCTGCCGCGCGGCGTTGCAGCGTCCGGTCAAATCGTTCTTGAACAGCTCACTTTCTGTAACACGTCGGAGCATCTCGTCGCGCTCATGCCACGCGCCCACTGAGAACAGTCCGGCCGTCTCACCGAGGGAATAACCCACAACCGCGTCCGGACGGACCCCGAATTCGGCCATCAAGTCCGTCGCGATCGTGCCGAGGGCGACCTGCGAGAGTATGACCGTTCTGGCGTCCCCGATGCCTGGACCGTCCCCCCAGATTTCGGCGGCCTTGAGTTGCGATTTCAGCCGATCATTCCCGCGGTCCTGAGCACGCAGGATCTCCGGCCATTGGAGACAGAGCTCCCGCCCCATGTCCGCGTATTGGCTTCCAGATCCTGGGTAGACGAAGGCCAATTCCCCCGTCGGCCCTAGGGGGTCGGATGAGAAGAACACGCGGCCAGCGCTCCGATCCGATGGGTCGTGCCCTCTCTCGAGCTGGCCTGCGGCGGATTGGGCCAGGCTCCTCAACTCGTCTGCATCTCGGGCGATCAGTGTGATGGCGAGTGGGGCATCGGAAAGGTCAGGGTGGCTTTCCCACCAGTTCGTCGCGATGTGGTGGATTGTGACCGACCCGTGCGTGTCGGTCCCCGACGCTCCGGCTGCGTCGTTCGCCGCCTGCATGAGGTTCCGGAGACCGACCACGATTTCTCCGCTGTCCTCTCCTTCGACGACGAAGAGCCCTTCGCTCAGCGGGAGATCGCCGCGGTAGGCGGCCCGGGCGTCGGCCCCAGCGCTTTGTGAATTGGCCGCCACTTCAGCCTCCTCGAGAATCACGTAGGAGGACGAGGCGCCACGCGAGACGGCGAGGACGCCGGCCCGACGCGGACCGTCGATGCGATCGCGAACCCACGGTGTGGGGTCGCGAAGAGAAGTGAGCCGCCAGGCGCGGCCCTCCTGAGCCTCGGGCCAGTTACGGCTCCCCGCCGCCGCAGGCAGGACTTGCCGGTACAGTGAGAGAGCTGAACTCAGTACAGATATGAGACCCGCCGCGGCACCCGTGTGCCCAATTTGCGCCTTGGCGTACCCGAGCACGGTGTCCGGTCCGAAGACTTCGGCGACTGCGGTCATTTCCGTTCGGCCCAGTCCTGCAATCCCGAAGCCGCTTATCTCCAGGTGTGGGATGTCTCGGGCCGCGATGTCGGCTTCCTCGCAGCTTCTGCGAATCACTTCCTGGCAGGAAGATTCCGAATCACCTCCGGCAGTCCCGCTCGCACGTACAATCGCGTACACACGGTCGCCGTCTCGCTCGGCGTCCTCAGTACGTTTCAGCACGAGTGCCACAGCGCCGTCGCTCGGTACCATCCGCGCCAGGTCTTCACCGAAAGAGGGTGAATCCTCTGGTTTGGCCAATCCGTCCGTGCTCTCGAGGGAGATCAGAGAACGAACGTCGCCCGCCAAGTCGACCGCCCCGACGATGGCGCAATCGATACGGCCCTGCTCGAGCGAGCGCGAGGCGGCGTAGAGAGCGGAGAGGCCCGAGGTTTCTTCACTCGATATCACGTAGCTGGGTCCGCCCAGTCCGAACTCCCTGGCAACGCGGCTGGCGGCGATCGAACCGAGCCCGCCGATGGTCCGGTTCGCGTTGAGTGCGGGCGTGAGTGAGTCACAGAGTTCGTCCACCCACCGGTCGAATTCTTCGCCGTCTGATGGGCGTCCTAGCCGCTGCGCCCAATCGGCTGCACGGGATCGAACGGACCAACGGAGGTGGTAGTTCGTCGTGTTGAGGTCGAGTTCGACTCCCACGAAAACTCCGGCCCGGAGGCGATCGACCTCGCCGAGGTCCGCGTCGGCGATCGCTTGCTCCGCTACCTGAAGCATGAGCATTTGCTGGGGAAGGGCCTCTTCGACCTCCCGGGGAGGAATCTTGAATCGACCGATCGGAATCTCCAGGTCCTCGATGAACCACCCAGCGGGCGCGTCCGGAAGCCCCCAGTGATTCTCCTTGGCGCGGACGGGATGACTTTCGCCGCGGCCCATCAACCGGTCGCCGATTTCGTCAACGTTCTTCCAGGGGCCGACTCGAGCCCCCATCCCGACGATCGCCACGTTTGACAGCCTCGGCTGAGGCTGTTCCGCACGAAGCTGTTCCGCTTGGGGCTGCTCCGCGACACCTACGACAGACCGTCCTTGGGCCGGTTCGGTGGGCTCCTCGAGAAGGACGTGGGCGTTGGTCCCCCCGAACCCGAATCCGCTGACGGCGGCCCGGCGTGGATGATCGGAAGGGGACTTCCACGGTTCGGCTTTGGCGAGCACACGAAACGGACTGCCATCCAGATCGATCTTGTCTCCCGGCTCTTCGAAATTGGCGGTAGGCGGAAGAACTTGGTTCTCCATGGCCAGCACCGTCTTGAGGAGGCCCACCGCTCCGGCTCCAGTGAGCAGATGGCCCGTATTCGATTTGGCCGACCCGATCACACATTGGCCCGGTTCGTATTGTCCCTCTGTCCAAAGTGCCTGGAGACTCGCGAACTCGACGGAATCCCCGACCGGTGTGCCCGTCGCGTGACACTCGACCACATCCACCTGACCCGGCGTCCATCCCGCGGCCTGATAGGCTCCCTGCATGGCGCGGAGCTGGCCTTCTCGGCTGGGGGCGAGGAGGCTGCCCTCCACATCGTTGGAGAGCCCAACGGCGTGTATGACGGCACGGATCCGATCGCCGTGCTGCCGTGCGTCTGACAGACGCTTCAGTACGAGTACACCGGCTCCTTCGCCCACGACCAGGCCGTCGCTCTTGTGGTCGAACGGAGAGCACCGGCCTGTAGGCGAGACCGCGAGCAGCTGCGAAAACCCCATCTGTGTGTAAAGCGAATCCGGGCGGGAGAGTCCGCCAGCGAGCACCGCGTCGAGGCGTCCTTTCCGTAGGGCGTCCACGGCGAGTTCCGCCGTAAAGAGAGACGACGCACAGGCGGCGTCGATACAGAATCGATCGCCCCCGAGTCCCAACCCCTTGGCCAGCATTGCGGCTGGGAGGCCGGCGACCCATCGATTGATTGCGGCCACCGGTGCTCGTGTCTCAGGGGGCATCGGGACGCCTGCCGCGCGGAAGAGCTCTCGCTCGAACCGCCGGCCCAGAATCCAGTCCGCCATCGCGGAGGCAGATGCCGTGGGAAGTACGATGTTGCCCAGCATCACACCTACCCGAGTGGGATCGACTGCATCCGCTACGCAGTCCCGCCAGGCTTGCCGCCCCGCGTGTAGTGCCAGGTGCACCATGGGATCGAGTGATTCGACCAACTCTGCGGAAAGGTCGATCCCCTCGAGGTCGAGTTCGAAGTCCCGAACGAAGCAGGCACGCCGAGAGTGGACCCGATCAGGTTGTGCTCGATCGGTCGAGTAAGCACGATCGAGCGCAAGGCACCAGCGGTCGGGAGGTGGATCAGAGGCCGTGTCCACGCCCGCCTCGACAACATTCCAGAAGTCATCGAGCGTCGCGGCGCCTGGAAGCACTCCTCCGAGTCCGACGATGGCAATCGGCTCGGGCATTAGACTTACGCCTTCGTAGGTGCGCTCTCGTCGAGTCGGTTCTGACGGAAGGCCTTGCTCAGGGACGAGTCAACTACGGATTCGTAGCCTTCGAGGCGGGCCAGCAAACTTCCGTCCTCGGCGATCCAATCGATATCGGAGACGACCTTGCCGTTCGTCTGTTCGCGTATGTCGGTGACGATCCGGGCCCCCCCTTCGGGGAACGCCGGCACAAACTGGCGATAGCGCGTGAACCGTGAGGGTAACGACAACTCGCCCACGCGGTCGGACGTCCAGACGATCATCGCCTGGAGGCCACTGTCTAGGGCGAGCGGATCTGCGATCCACCGGCTCCGCACGGGCTCTTCCATCCAGTCTGCCGGGGGTGGAGCCACACGGCATCGGGCTACCAGCCCCGCGTCCCCACAACTCTCGACCGCCAGCAGTCCATGCATTTCGGGGCCATGGAAGAGCGTTTCGGCGTAGATCGTCTCGATCGACTGATCCAGGGCGGGCAGGTCGCCTGGTGGCGTGGTGGCGGTACCGGCCTGGGGCGCTTGGGCGGCCAGCACGACGACGGCTCGCGCATGTAGAACGCTGCGGCCATTACTGCCGCCACTGCAGAGCTCTGCCACGACCAGGAACTCGTCGCCCCGTTCTTGCGCTTTGTCCGCACAAATGCGGACCCGCATGGACTCGTCAGGATGAACGACGACTCCCTTGAATACACGCAGGTCGTCGACGCCCACGAAGCGTAATCCGGGGTTTCCGTGGAGGGCGCCGTGGGCCAGCCATTCGAGCGTCATTGCGGCCGGCAGCACCGCACGGCCGCCAATGACGTGTGACGCCATGAACTGGTGTGTTTCCGTGTTGATGGTGCGTTCGAACACCGTAGGTAGCTCCGCGAACGACGAAGCGGCGACGCCATTCCCGGTGCTGTCGGCACCGTTCCTTCCCGTGACGGCGGGTGACCCTACCTGAGGGATTTCCGATCCGGGTCCGAGAACGAGAACCTCCGCCGGTCCTTCGGATGCGGCGATCTCGTCGAGGAGGTAAGCGGCACCGCTTTGCATGCCGATCACCTCGATCCTTTCGTCGGCGAAAGCCGTCTTCAAGCCAGGAGTGACCATTCCTCCGTCCCACGGCCCCCAATTGACCGACACAACGCGGCATCCCTCCCGCTCTGCCGCTTCCGCTTGAGCCACCTTATTCAGGACTTCATTCGCTGCGGCGTAGTCGACCTGTCCTCGGCGTCCGAACCGCGCCGTCGAGGACGAGAACAGCACTAGCGCCTTGAGAGAGGTCTCCCCAATGGCCTTCAGCACCGAGCGGAGTCCGCCGACCTTGGTCCCGTAGACCTCGGCAAAATCATCGTCGCTTTTGTCCTCGATGTTGCGGTCGGCCAGGACGCCTGCTCCGTGTACGAGCCCGGTGACGGGTCCGTATTCGTCAACGAGTGGAGCGAGGGTCCGACGGATCGCGTCGGCGTCTCTTACATCGGCGGAACGGTATGCGACCTCGGAGCCAGCCTGGGAGATGCGCTCGATCGTGCGTCGGATCTCCCTACCAGCGCGGATTCGGCTGAATTTGGCCTGAACCTCCTGGGGAGTGACGCTCGGACCGGCGCGGGTCAGAATCGCCCGCTTGATCTCGGCCTCGCTGTTGAGTCCGATCAGCCAATCCGGCTCCTTCTCGGGTTCCGGACTGCGCCCCATGAGGATGAGCCGTGGCTGCGTCGCTTCCGCCATGGCCACGGCGACCTCGGCTGTTACACCACGGGCTCCTCCGGTAATCAAGACAGTGTCGTCCGAGCCGGGGAATGATCCGTCCACACGCTCGACCGATTGGGGTTCGAGCACCACAGTTTGGGGGCCGTCAGGGCCTAGGCCGATCTCCACGGGTCCTGAGGACAGCGCGTGCCGCACGATGTCCGCGGCGAGACCTTCCCGGGAGAGATCGACGTCGATTGTCCGGCAATTGACATCGGTCCATTCGGCGGCGGCCGTTTTCAACATTCCTCCCCAGGCTCCACCGGTTGGATCGACGTCCTCGGGGGGCGGGGCGTCGAGGGCGAACCCACCCCCAAGAGCTGTGACGCTGCATAGGAGGGCACCACCCTGAAGAGCTGCCCGTCTAAGAACGGGAGCCATGGCCCGCATACGTCCAAAGCCGGAGAGGATGTCCTCGTCGGTGACCTGAGGGGGCACGACGACGATGAGTCCGGCCAGTTCGTCCGGAGGGTCATGTCCATCTTCACCCAGCTCGATCTCTTCCGCTGCGAACCCTTGGGCACTCAGCTCTTCAACGATCTGCCCTGACAGGACATCACCACTCTTGGTCACCCAGATCTTGGATCCCGCCGGGATCCCGATGGGGTCCCCTGTGCCCTGAACGGGATGGAGAGTGGGAACGAAGCGCTCTAGGTCTCCGGATACGGACAGATCGCCGGAGATGGGCGGAACTTCATCTGCCTCGCCCCCGGCAGTGTGCTCCGCGGGTTCACGCGAAGGAGGCGCCGGTACAAGGTCCGTCTCGTGCGACAGGAGGTCGACGATCTGGCTCAGCGTTCTCAACTCTCCGAGTTGATCCGGGGGTACGACGGGGGCGCCCGGGAGGGCTTCCTGAAGGGCGGACAGGATCTCGACCCGCTTGATGGAATCGATGCCGAGGTCGGCGTCGAGGTTCATCGAGACATCGAGCATATCAACAGGGTAACCCGTTTTTTCGGCGACGACACAAAGAACAATCTCCGTGACGTCCGTCGCACCACTGGCTCCATTCGCCGTACCCACGACGACACCATTCGTGGTCGAGTCGGCGGCTGCCGTCGGCTCTCGCACGGCACTGTCCACCGCCGGTGCGTCCGGCTTGACCAGGACTGAGGTTTCCGCGGTCCCACCCAAGAAATCGACGATCTGGCCCAGAGTCTGAATTCCTCCGAGATGGTCCGGCGTGATGGCAGGCACCTCAGGGAGGCGCTCCTGTAGGGCGGACAGGATCTCGACCCGCTTGATCGAATCGATACCGAGGTCGGCGTCCAACCCCATCGAGAGGTCGAGCATCTCCTCTGGGTAGCCCGTCTTCTCCGAAACGACCGAGAGCAGCGCCTCCGCGACGCCTACTGCGCCGTCGGGAACTACGCGTACCGGTGCATCGTCCACTGACGCGACCCCTGCGGCGACGGGTGTTTCAGCCGGTGACTCGGTAGGTGCAGCGGCGGGCAACTCGGCAGGTGCAACGGCGGGGATGTCGGCCGGGGAGTACGGAATCTGTGCGGCCAACCCCTGTTGCTGGATGATGGCTTGGATCGTCCGCTCTTGCGATTCGAGAAACTGTCGATGCACTTCGGCGGTCTGTTCCTGGAGCCGTACGAGTGCGGCCAAGCTCGCTTGGCTCGCTCGCATCGCTTCAGCAAGGACCTGCGGGTCGGACGTGACCGTGGAGGCTGGCTCCACGGTGGCCCTTAAAGGTGAAGGTGTGGGTGCCGCGACCCTCGGGGGACGCTTGGGGCGCTCGGTCACGTGATTCACTCCACTGATCTTCACGGTAAGGGCGGGTTTCTCTCGGCCCACTTCACTTCGCCAGGCCTCGAGGGCACCTTCGTCCCACCGGTCGAGCGCGACTGTATGACCGGCCGCTGCGAACTGAGCCAGCATGCGGGCCAGATCTACCAGGCCCGGGCGCTGTCCGGAGGAAGCGTCCACGGCCACGACCGTGATCTCTTCGTCCGCCAAAATCTCCTTGATGAGTCCGGACAAACGGCGGCCGGGTCCGACCTCGACGAAGGTTCGGACGCCGTCGTCGAACATGGCCCTCACACATTGTACGAAGTCCACGGGTGAGGTCATCTGCTTGGCCAGCACCTTCCGTGCTGCAGCGGAGGTCCTCGGGTACCTCGTGCCTGTCGTGTTCGCATATACCGGCACCGCACTCTTGGCCAGCTCGACACCCTCGAGGGCTTTTGCGAACGGTGCGGTGGCCTCGGCAACCAACCCGCTGTGAAATGCGGCCGAAACGGGCAACTTCTTGGCCCGGAGGCCTTCCTCGGACAGGATTTCTGCTGCCCGATCGATTTCGTCGGTCACACCCGAGAGGACTACCTGACGCGGCGCATTGTGGTTCGCCACCACCAAATCGAGATTGTGCTGCTGTATGAAGGCCAGCACTTGATCGGATTCATCGGCTACGGCCAGCATTGAGCCGTGATCGCCTTCGCCCCCGGCCATGAGTTCGCCCCGAAGGCGCGAAAGTTCGTACAGTTCCTCTGGGCTTACGCGGCCCGCCGCGCAGAGGGCGACCAATTCACCGTAACTGTGTCCGCATGTCGCATCGGGGGTGATTCCGAACTGTTCGAGGATGCGCAGAGCACCAAGACTCACAGCACCGATGGCCGGTTGCGCGGTCTGGGTCGCTCTGAGTTCGGCTTCCTGCTCAGCACGTGAATCGTCGTCGAACGCGGGGTGCGGATAGAGGTTGTCGACCAACCGTGACGTGGCTTCGGTCGCGTTGGCCAAAGTCTTGGTGGCAACCGGGAACCGGCACACGAGCTCGCGCAACATACCAACGTACTGGGCTCCTTGGCCGGGGAAACAGGCCGCCCATCCTCCCTTTGACGAACCGGACCCGAAAAACACGCCCTGCGGCAGGCTCCACGCGGACGGGGCTTCTTCGAGCCGGGCCAGCGCCAAGGTGATGAGGTCCGCCGGGGGTTTTCCGTCACGCTCTACAACGACGAGCAACCGCACCTCGTGCGCAGCATCGAAGGCTTCCCTGGTTTCAGCCGCCTGACCACGGATCTCGGCCCACGTCGATCCTGCATCGAAGTCCTTTAGTTTGGACTCCAGGGCCTCTCGGCTGTCGGCGGAGAACGCGAAGATCTGATCCCGGCCGTCCCAATCGGCTGATGTCGCCTCCGAGTCGTACTCTTCGACCACGCAGTGGAAGTTGCTGCCACCGAAGCCGAATGCACTCACGCCGGCCCGGCGAGGATGATCGCCATCGGGCAGCCAGGGACGCTTTTCGGTGTTGACGTAGAAGGGCGTCTCTCCCGGAGCGACGGCTTCGTTGGGTGTCTCGACCTTGATCGTGGGCGGGAGAACTTTGTGGTGGAGCGCCATGACAGCCTTGATCAGCCCGGCCGCTCCCGCTGCCGCTTTGGTATGCCCGATCATCGACTTGACCGAACCTAAAGCGCACCACGATCCCTCCCGGCCGGTGTCCTCGTACACGCTTGTAAGGCCGCGCGCCTCAGTGGCGTCACCGACGATGGTGCCCGTGCCGTGGGCCTCGACGAGCCCGACCGTGTCGGGTGTCACCCCCGCATTCCGATACGCGACGCGGAGGGCCCGTGCCTGGCCTTCGGGCGAGGGCGCGTAGACCGCCTGACCCTTGCCGTCGCTCGACGACCCGACGCCTTTGATGACCGCGTAGATGCGGTCGCCGTCCCGCTCGGCGTCCGCCAACCGCTTGAGTGCTACGACACCTACACCTTCGCCGAGAATCGTCCCGTCCGCGTCCTGGTTGAACGGCTGTGCGTTCCCCGACGCCGAAAGCGCGGGTGTCTTCGAGAAGCACATGTACATGAAGATGTCGTTAAACGTGTCCAGGCCCCCGCTGAGCACCATGTCGGCCCGACCCGCTTCGAGCTCCAGGGACGCGAGATGAATGGCACTCAATGACGAGGCGCACGCCGCGTCGACGATGCAGTTGGTTCCGTGCAGATCGAGTCTGTTGGCGATCCGTCCGGCCACCACGTTGGCGAGAAGTCCGGGGAAGGAGTTCTCCTGCCAGGGCACGTATCCCTCGGCAATCCGGGCGATCACGTCCTCGGTGGTCTCCGGATCGACGCCTGATTCACCCAGAGCCTGTCGCCAAATCGGGTGGCCGAGGCGGGCTCCTAGGGGGATCACCAGAGGAAGTGTCCCGCTCACGCCGAGGATCACGCTGGTGCGTTCACGTGCGAAGTCTCGGCCGTCGGCCCCATAACCTGCATCCCTCAGTGCCTCACGGGCGACGTACATACCGAGCAGCTGGGTGGAGTCGGTGGCCTCGAGGTCCCGGGGTGAAATCCCGAAGCCCATCGGGTCGAAATCGACCTCGTCGAGGAACCCGCCGCGCCGCCCATAGGTCATGTCTGGCGCCTTGGGGTCGGCGTCGAAATAGTCACCCACCGCCCAATGGCTTGCCGGGACATCCGTGATCGCGTCGACGCCGTCCCGCACGTTGGCCCAGTATTCCCGTAGGCTGCTCGCGCCCGGGAAAAGGCAGGACATACCAACGATGGCTATAGGGGACTGGGCGGGGGCCTGATCTATTTTCCGATCGCTCAAGTCAGCAGTTCCTCGAGTTCGCCTGGATCACGGGGCAGCACATCCACGCATGTGGCGGGCAAGTCCACCCCCTGAGTTCGTAGAGCCGCGGCCCGAGTGATGACCGCCGCTCCATGTAGCATGTTGTGTGCCACGCTTGGTGCGTGCCGATTCTCCCACGGATCGAGAGCACTACCTCGAACCCATTCGTTGAACGCTCCCATCGCCGGGCCACACCATACTTGGTAGTCCATTTCTCGACCCGGCTCGCCACGGTTGGCCCAACGGGACGACATCCCAAGATACCACCGAAACACCAGCGCCATCCGATGTTTCGGATCCCGCTCGGCCCTCTCTGTCTGGGTAACGTCGCGCTGTTCCCAAAAACGTCGCGTCTCGTTCCAGATCTCCTCCAACGGTTTACGGAAAATCGTGCCTTCGAGGTTCTTTCGTTCGTCGTCGGAAATTTCTTCGAGCCCGGCATGCGTCCTGTATAAATCATACAAACGATGGGCTCGCATTGGAAACATCGTTCCGCGCTTGAGCACCTGCAACCGGACACCCATTTCGAACATGTCGGCCGCCGGGGCCATCGTGACGTCGGCCTGCTCTGCCTTGGCCAACATCTGCCGCACCGTGTCGGACGTGCCCGCTTCTCGGCAAGCTTGGTTGATGGAACCGGTCATCACGTAGTCCGCTCCCATCGCAAACGCTGCAGCCACTGAATGTGGCGTCGATATCCCTCCAGCGGAACCGACACGAAGGGGGACGGCGTAGTCGTATTCGGCCTGGATTCGATCGCGTAGTGCCAACATGGTCGGAAGAAGGGCGAGCGCCGGCCGATTGTCAGTGTGACCTCCGGAGTCCGCCTCGACGGTCAGGTCCTGGGCGACGGGGACGGATTCGGCCATCCTCGCCTGCTCCTCAGACAAGTCTCCACGCGCCACGAGTTCGGCCAACATCGTTGATGGCGGCGGAGCGAGGAACTTACGCGCCACTTCGATGCGGGAGACCTTCGCGACCAGCCGATTCGGGGTGACCACAGCGCCCGAGGGGTCCGAACGGATACCGTGCAGCCGGTAGCGAACAAGCGGGAGCGTCAGGTCCATGTAGGCGGAGGCCGATACACGAGTCACTCCGCGCCGTGAGTAAAGGTCGGCGATCGCCTCTTCGAGTAGCGGCTCGTATGGGCTGTGGATCAGATTGAATCCCCAGGGCAGATCGCCCAAACGTGTCGAGATCCGGTCGATGGCATCCTCCACGGTGTCTGGCCCCAAACCCGCGGCCCCGAAGAAGGCGAGCATGCCCGCGCGGCCCATCACCTCGACCAGTTCGGCGGAACCAATGCCGTTCGCCATCGCTCCAGCCAGATAACAGAAGCGCACGCCGTGGTCGCGGGCGAAGCTGGCCGAGCCGAAGTTCTGGGGCCTGCAGGTGGGGCTCACAGCCAGGAGAGGGAGCCCGTGAAGTCGGGGATCTCCTTGGGGATCTCCGCCCATTTCAACGGACCCGCCTGATGCGAGTCCAAGCGCCTCTCCATGATCCACAGCGTACAGGGGGGTTCCGATTCGACGGAGTCCCTGAGCGAACTCCTCAGGTGTTGTGAGGAGGTGATCCGTCGGCCCGCTCCACGAGCCGATCGGTGTTATGGATTTGATTTTCAGATTTGACATTGGGGTGCCCACTGACGCGGGGCTAGGCGAGGGATCCCGAAGCTTACTCAGGTTGGGTAATTCGGATCCGCGGTGACGTTTTCGGCATGCGTTAATGTGTAGAATGACGGGGTGGATGTCGAGGTAAATGATTCCCAGCCGGGCACGAGGGAAGTTCTTCGACGCTGGACAGTTGAGGACCGGTCCACCAGAACGCCCTACGCATTAGCGCCGGGTTCAGTTCCGGGGACCGGACTGTCGGTGAAATGGCCCACGCCTGGGTGGACGTGACCTACTTGGAACAGGAAGATTTCGACAGGCAGGTTGCGGAGAGGTCGGGCCGACCGGCGGCACAGGACGACAACCAGTAGGACGGCAGCCAGCAGGTTTCCCGAGTCCATCGGGCTCGATCATCCCCCTGCGGCCCTGAGTGGTCGCAGGGGGATATTTCGTTCAACAGCCTTCCTAAGTATCGAGCCGTCTGATCTCGGCGGCCCTGGCGTGAGCCTCTAGACCCTCCTGCCGGGCGAACCAAGCCACATCCGTGATCAAGCCGGGATCGATATCCGAGTCCGCCTGGATCCAGGTGCGCACGCGAAGGAAGTCCATGACGGAAAGCCCACCGCGCGCTCTGGCAGTGCCCCCCGTAGGGAGGACGTGGTTGGGACCCACGCCATAGTCCCCGAATACCTCGGCCGCCCGCCAGCCGATGAAGAGAGCGCCGTAGTGATGGACTCGATCCGACCAGCTTTCGGCGTTCGCCACCGAGAGCTGTAAGTGCTCGGGCGCGATGTCGTCGCAGGCTAGACAGGCGTCTTCCTCGGACTCGCACACGATAACTCCTCCGTTCGCGAGTGCTGCCCTTGCCGTATCAGCAGTCGGGAGAGACTCGAGCTGCCGCTCGAGCTCCTTTTCCACCCAAGAGGGGAGGTCCTCGTCGATCGAAATCAGGATCGGCACCGCGTCGGGATCATGCTCCGCTTGCGCGAGCAGATCCGCCGCGACCCAGGCAGGATCGGCCGTCCCGTCTGCGACGACCACGAGTTCGGAAGGGCCGGCCAGCATGTCGATCTTGATCTGTCCGGCCAGCAGTTGTTTCGCCGCAGTCACGTACAGATTTCCAGGGCCCACCACAACATCGCTCGGGGGGATGGGTCCGACCCCGAAGGCCAGGGCCGCGATCGCGTGGGCGCCGCCCGCGGCCAGGACTCCATCGGCTCCTGCTACGGCCGCTGCCGCCAGGGTGATCGGGGCTGGTTTGGGGCTCGCGACCCAAACGGAGGGGACACCGGCCTCGCGTGCGGTAATCGCAGTCATCAACACCGAGGAGGGTAGGGGATGACGGCCGCCGGGAGCGTAGCAACCTGCGCCTTCGACCGGATCGATACGATGGCCGGCCCGGCCGCCGGGTACGGTGGTGTCCACCGGAGCGAGCGCGGCGAGTTGCACCTGGGCGAACGTTCGGATCCGATCAGCGATTCGCTCGAGGCGGCTGCGTGCGTCCCCTGGGAGCTCTTCCAGAGCATTCGTGAGGACCGACGGCGTCAGGTAGAGGGGCTCCCCAAGCATGCAGTCCCCGAAACGAGTGGTGTATTCACGCAAGGCCTCCTCGCCGCCGGAGCGGACACGCTCGACGATGGCGGCGGCCTCCGTGAGAATCTCCTCGGGCACGCCTTCCCTGTTTCGGGCCCGAAACTCTTCGGCCCGACGGCGCGGGAGCAAGGGCTGGCTCATCGATCCGCTCCTTCCTCGGGTTTGGCCTCCATGGGGCGTCGCCGCACTCGAAGGCTGCGCTGAGCGAGTTCCCGGCGGAGCCCACCCACTCCGACACCACGGCTCGCTGTAGCGACTAGTGTGAAATAGAGGAGGTCGGCTGCTTCGTGGATCACTTGCCCGGATCCGGCGTCATCCGAGGAGCTGGATCCGTCGTCGTCAGCCTGCAGCGCCTCTATCAGTTCCTCGGTCTCTTCACGCAGTTTCGACGCGAGAAGGGCTGAATCCCCCATCAGTTTGGCGGTCCCCGACCCCTCGGGTGCTTCTTGACCCCGTTGTGTGATCACCTCGGAGAGCGTCGAGAGTGTGAAGGGCGTCGGCCAGCATCCGGGGGTTCCCGTGTGGCAGAATCCGGAGCCTTGTTGGCGAACGATAAAACGGAGCGCGTCGCGGTCGCAGTCCAGCTCCACCCGAAGCAGTTCCTGCGTGGCCCCGGAGGTCTCCCCTTTGATCCAGAGCGAATCTCGCGAGCGGGACCAGTAGATTCCCCGTCGCTCACCCACCGCCGCCTCGAGGCTCTCCCGCGTGCTCCAGACCAGACCCAGAGCCTGGCCTTCTTCGTCACATACGACGGTGGGCCAGAGTCGTCCGTCGATCGCTTTGACGAGAGGGGCGCCCACTGCCTCGCCCAGGCTCATGCGGTTCGTGTAAAGCGCCATCCCCACCTGAGCGTCGGCCCCCAACTGATCTAACCGGCCTACGTCCTCGACGGTTGTGATCCCGCCCGCAGCGGTGATCCGGACGGAGCCGGCTGCCTGCACGGCTTGCGCGACAAGCTCTTCGTTCCAGCCCGACATGCCACCTTCATGCTCCACCTGTGTCAACAGGAAGCCACCCACAAAGGGCGCCAGTTCTTTGATCCGGTCGATCACTCCGTGTTCGGTTTTGGTCTGCCAACCCTCCACGACCACCTTGCCACGTAGAGCGTCGACGGCGGCGATCACCCGGTCCCGGGGCAACTGGGAGCAAAAATCCACGGACGCTGCCGTTCCGATGACGATGCTTTCCGCGCCGGCGTCCAACCACGCCAGAGCCGCATCGATATCCCGGATTCCGCCACCGACACGACAGGGCGCCTGTAGAACCAGCTCGCGAATGATCGGGGCATTGGAGCCCTTTCCCATGGCGGCATCCAAATCGACGACGGCGACCTCGCCCGCCACGGAGAACTCCTCGAGGCGTTCGAACGGATCACCTCCGTCGAGGACGAATTCCTTGCCCTGCCTGAGTTGAACCGCGCGTCCATCCATGAGGTCGATGCTGGGAATGATCATGGGCGTACTGTCAATCCTTGTTCTGATACGTAGGTCTTGATTTGCCCGACCGTGAGGTCACCGTCGTGAAACACCGACGCGGCCAAGACGGCATCGGCACCAGCTCGGAACGCTGTGGCCACGTCTTCCGGTGTGCCGATACCGCCGGACGCGATGACCGGAACGTCCACGGCTCGCCGCATGGTTTCGAGCAAGTCGACGTCGCAGCCTGCCCGCGTTCCGTCCCGGTCCCAACTCGTGAGCAGGATCTCCCCGGCGCCGAGGTGCGTGCCCTCGCGTCCCCACTCGATGGCGTCGATTCCGGTGGCCTCTCGCCCGCCGATGACGAGTGTGTCCCAACTGTCGCCCAAGCGGCGAGCGTCGATGGCCAGCACCACGCACTGTGTGCCGAACGCCTGACTCATCCGCTCAAGGAGGCTGGGATCCCGGACGGCGGCGGTGTTGACGCTGACCTTGTCGGCGCCTGCAGCCAGGAGGCCCCGCGCGTCGTCCACGCTACGGACGCCGCCGCCTACTGTGAGCGGGATGTGGATTCGCCGTCGCACCGCGCGCACGGTTTCGCGCTGCGTTTCGCGTGCCTCCGCCGAGGCGCCGATGTCGAGAATGACGATTTCGTCCGCACCTTGGCGTTCATACTCACCGGCTTGGTCGGCCGGATCACCAGCATCGCGAAGGTTCTGGAAACGGATGCCTTTCACAACCCTTCCGTCTTTCACGTCGAGACAGGGGACGATGCGAGGCGCGACCTCGCGCCAGACGGCTTGATTGGGACCACCGACGGGGTCCGCGTCCGTGTCTACCTTATGGGCCCCGTCGAGCCAGTCTTTGATGAGCCTCATCCCGAACGGTCCGGAGAGCTCGGGGTGGAACTGACACGCGAGAGTCCGTCCTTTGGCGAGCATCGAAACGAACGTGGCTCCGTGGGTTGTCCAGGCGGCGTGCCACCCGCTCGGAGGCTCCGGCAAGTAGAAGGAGTTGGCAAATGCCGCAGTACCACTTGGGAGGCCTGAGTCTTCATCGGAACTCACTTGATTCCAACCCAGGTGGGGTACACGCACTGAGTCGGGCAGGCGCCGGAACTGACCGGAGACGATACCGAGTCCCGCTGTGTCCGGGCTCTCGTCACTTCCGGCTCCGAGCATCTGCATGCCGAGGCAAACGGCGAGGAGCGGTGTCCCTCGTTCATGGACCTGGCGTACGGCCTCGCCGAGGCCATGGCGGCGCAAGGTCTCGAGGCCGGCGGAAAAGCGCCCCACTCCGGGCAGAACCGCGTGACTGGCGTCGAGCACGGCCTTCGGATCCGCTGTGATCGAGTAGTCGACACCCAGAGCAGTCAGGGCGCTCTCGACGGCCGCGAGGTTCGCCACGCCCGAGTCGATGATCGCGACGTGGCAATCCTCAGACGTCGGCGAAGGCGTCGCTGCGGTCGCCGCGGTCGAATCGCTCACCGTGGGTCGCCTCGGAGGGATCGTGACGTGAGAGTCACTTGGCGACGCCCCCGATCGTGCCCTTGGTCGAAGGGATGCCGTCGAAACCCGACGAGCCCACGGCGGCCCGGAGTGCGAGCGCCACGGCCTTGAAGGCCGCCTCGGCGCGGTGGTGGTCGTTGTCGCCCCTGAGCACGTCGACGTGGAGGGTGATGCCCGCTGCGGTGGCTAGGGAGCTGAGCACGTGTGGAATGTTCTCGCACGACAGCTCGCCCAAGCGCTCGCGCGCGAGTCCTAGGTCGATTGTAGCAAAGGGCCGCCCAGAGATATCCACGACCGCACGCGCTAGCGCCTCGTCCAGGGGTGCGTAAGCGTAACCGAAACGTGTAATTCCGGAGCGGTCACCTAGGGCCTCCTGGAGGGCGCCTCCAAGTGCCAGGCCGCAGTCCTCGGCGGTGTGGTGATCGTCGACCTGAAGATCCCCCTTGCAGCGAAGCTCGAGGTTGAATCGGCCGTGGGCGACGAGAGCGCTGAGCAGGTGGTCGAGAAAACCGATTCCGGTTTGGACGTCCGACGTGCCTTCTCCGTCCAGCTCGAGCGTGACGTTGATTTCGGTCTCGTTGGTCTTGCGGTCGATCGTAGCTTTGCGGGAACTCATGTCAGCTTCTCCAAGGGAGGGTTGTCATCATGGACGGAGCTCCATGGAAAGGTCGTCGTCATGGAAGTAGCTCCATCAAGTCATCGATTGTGTCCAGGACCGTGGCTGCCCCCGATTCGCGGAGGGCGCCGGCACTGGCAGCGGGGTCGGTTCCGGGCGCCACGACGCCGATGGGTATGGCGCCGGCTCTTGCTGCCGCGCGGATGTCGTCGGGGGTGTCGCCTATCATCCAGGTGCGGCCCACACCGAGGGCTGTTGCGGCCGCGCGAACCGGCGCCGGGTCTGGTTTGAGCGGGCCGTCCTCCATAAAAACGCCTGCCCGGAAGAGGTCCGTCAGCCCTTCTTTATCGAGAAACCATTCGGCTTCCTCGCGAGGGCGCCCGGTCACAATGGCGAGGGGTAGTCGGTCTGCGAGGCTCGAAAGGACGTCACGCGGCACCAGGAGTCCTTCGGATTCCCGGAGCCCGGGTGAGGTCGATGTACCGAGGTACAACTCCTGGTAGGCCTCCGTGACGGCTTCGAGCGACACGTCTATACCTTGACCCGCGAGGATGCGGTGGGTCAGCACCCAGTCGTTATTGGCGTCACCCTCGAGGACCATGTTGGCGAGTTCCTCTCGTGTGACCTCCACCCCGAACGTACCCGCGGTCTCGAGTACGCACAGCCGATAGGACTCCTCCACATCCGCAATCACTCCGTCCAGGTCGAACAGGAGGGCCTCTGGCGCGAGGCAGGTTTCCAGGGCCTCCAAGAGCCGTTCCAACGGCTCCTGCTGGTCCGGGACGGTGATGCGCAAGGCGTCGGAGATCTCGGGGCGATGGGGGAATCGTCGCACACGAACGCCTAGCGCGTTCAGGCCCCTGAAGACGAAGTCGGATCGGGTGTCGAATTCGCCGAGGACGAAGTTGCCCTGAGCAGGGCCCGTTTCGATGCCCAGTCGGCTGAGCGTCTCCATGAGGCGGCCCCGCCCCGCCCGAATGGCTCTTACGTGCTCCTCCAACGCCGCATCGCCCGTTCTCATCTGTGCCCGGACCGCCTCCAACGAGAGTCCCGCGCACGGAAAGGGACTCCCCACGTTACGGAGGACGGTCGCGACGTCGGGTGACGCCACGGCGTAGCCCACCCGACAGCCCGCCAATCCCCAGGCTTTCGAAAACGTGCGCACGGTGACGACGTTGTCGAATCGCTGTGCGAGGGACGTGAGATCGTGATCTGAATACTCCACGTAAGCGTGGTCCAGGATGACCATCGCCCCGAAGGCCGCTCCGGAGTCCACGTTGGACGCTGCCTCGGCGACTCGTTCCAGATCGCTTGCATCGGCCGTGCGTCCCGTCGGGTTGTTCGGCGAGATCATCACAACGAGTGAGACACTGTCGTCTAGGGCGTCGATGACGTCGTCGGTTGGGAAGGCGTCCGTCCATGGTACCGGGTGGATCTCCCCCCCGATCACGTCCGCGTAGCGGTACATCATCTCAAAGGCCGGGACTGGAAGCACCACGCGCCGACCACGGGCCAGGTAGGCCCTGAACACGCGATCCAGCGCCTCGTCCGCACCGGCGGTCACGACGACTCGGGCCGGATCCACTCCGAGCCGGTCGGCGATCTCGGACTCCAGAGGGCGGGCGTCGGGATATTCCCTGAGCTTGGACAGGTCTGCCGTTGCCAGATCCTTGAGGAGCTTGCGTGGTGGAGGGTTCCCCTCGTTAGCGTCGAGCTTGAGTACGCCGGGTTGCGTCTGGGTCGGGCCCGCGTAGAGATCCCGGGCGATCCAGGTCGAGGGGAGCGGTGCGTCTCGGTCGCTCATGGGACGATCTGAGAAATAGACGTAACCACGACGTCGCTGCCGCCCGCGGCTTTGATGGCAGGAATGATCTTAGGGAGTTCATCCCTCAGCACTGCCGCTTTGACCGCATATCCGCTGTTGCCGAAGAGCGGCGCCACTGTGGCCTCGCGCATGCACGGCAGGAGCGATACGACTTCCTCGAGGCGGTCCTCGGGGGCGTTCACTTCGACCATGACCCGCCTTCGAGCGTCGAGCACGCTCCCCAGTAGCAGACGCAGATCCTCGATGCGCTCCCGCTTCACACCGTTCTCCATGGCTTGTGGACTCGCGTACAGTCGCGTTGAAGACGTAATCACAGTGTCGACAATCTCGAGATCGTTCGCCCGTAGTGTGCTGCCCGTCGCCGTGTTGTCGACGATGACGTCTGCATCCTCGGGCGGGAAAACTTCGGTAGCGCCAAAGGATTGCACGAATTCCGCGTCGAGGCCTCGTTGCGCGATCCACGCCTTGGTGAGCGTCTCGTATTCGGATGCGACCACGAGCGGCCGCCCAACCTCGTCGAGCCGGTCGAAGAGGCCCCGGGGCGCCGCCGCTACCACACTCACGGGGTCGAGCCCCGTATCAAGCAACTCCATGACCTCGACGCCCAACTCTTCGACCCAGTCGGCGCCGGCGAACCCGACGTCTCTGCTGCCGAGCTCCAGCATCTCGACGATGTTCTGGTGCTTGAGGATCTTTGCCTCGCAGTCGGGAAGGGACACGGCAGGCCGGTAGCCACGGGCCGTGGGCGTTACGCGGATGCCGGCGTCGGCCAACAACACGATGACCGCGTCCTGCATGCGGCCCTTCGGCAGCGCGAGACGCAGGGTATCGTTATCGGTAATTTCTTGACTCATGAAGGAGCTCCGTTGATGGTGCCGGAACTCCGAGGCAGGCATGAAATAAAAACGCCGGCCCCGGAGGCCGGCGGATGGTGCGCTTGTGTCGTCAGATGATTCGACTCAGTAGCACAGCCCCAGCCAGCCGCTCGGGAGCGGATGATGATGATGGTGCCGATGGTGCCGAGTCAAAGTCTTCATAGCGGATATGTTAAATACGGGAGGTTGTTGAGGTCAAGTGGGCTGTCGTCGGGCTCGGTCATATCCCGGCCTGAAAATTTTTTCCCAGCAGGTGACACCTGGTGCTCCTCTCGGCGCTTCCGATCCGCGGAGATCACCTTTCGACATTGGTGTGGGGGAACTGACGCGGTGAGCCTGAGTTCGTAACTAGCACGTGCTCCTAGCTAGGAGCGGTCGAACGCCATATAATCGAGGGGTTACAGTCCAACGAGAACCAGGAGGTCGGGGGATGTCGCCCATTGTCAAGTTGTGTATGCGCTCGTTAAGCAAGACGAGCGTCCTCGCCATGCTCGCAGTTATCCTCGTGCCGGTCTACGGACAGGCCCAGATTCCGAGGGACAACTCGGGCAGGCCGAACCTGAGTGGTATTTGGCAAGCGCTCGGTAACGCCCACTGGGATATCGAGCCGCACCAGGCTAGCGCCGCGATGGATCTGGTGCCCGGTCCATTGATCCCCGTGCCGGCGCCTGAAGTGGTGGCGTTTGGAGCGCACGGTTCCGTACCGCCGAGTATGGGTATCGTCGAAGGCGGCGAGATTCCCTATCTCCCAGCTGCGCGGACCATCAGGGACCAGAACCGTGGGGAGTCGATAACGCGCGACCCGGCGGTCAAGTGCTATCTGCCGGGGGTTCCGCGTGCCACTTACATGCCTTTCCCGTTCCAGATCTTCCAGAGCGAGAGTGCGTTCTTCATCACTTATGAGTTTGCGGGCGCCGATCGCAATGTCTATCTCCAGGACCCGGGGCCAGCACAGGTCGACTCCTGGATGGGCCAATCGGTTGGCCACTGGGAGGGCGACACCTTCGTAGTCGAGGTGGCTGGATTCACTGGTCAGGCCTGGTTCGACCGTGCGGGGAATCACCACAGTTATGCCATGACGGTCGAGGAGCGGTACACCATGATCGACCGCGACCACATCATGTACGAAGCCACGATGACAGACCCGAATACGTTCTCTCGTCCGTGGACGATCCAACTGCCGCTGTATAGGAACATCGAGGACGGCGCTCGGATCGGTGTATTCAAGTGTGTGGAGTTCGTGGAAGAACTCCTTTATGGGCAGTACCGGAAAGTTCCAGATTTTGGCAATTAAGGAGGTAGGATGACCGGACGATTCTTCACCAAATTCTTGGCGCTCTCCATCGCGATGGCGTCTGTGTTGGTGGCCGTGTCGCCCATGGTTGCGGAGGCCCAGGCCCGCGATGCCAGCGACTGGGTCGTGCCTCGCACACCCGATGGCCATCCTGATCTTCAGGGAAACTGGTCCAACGCGACACTGACGCCACTCAGTCGCCCCGGTAACCGGGGCCCGACCCTGACTCCGGAAGAGGTCAGGAGGATCGAAGAGGGGCGTGAGGCGCTCGTGAATGAGCGTGCTGAGGCGAGCGACCCGAACCGCGAGGCGCCTCCCCCGGGGGGTACGAACCCGATTTGCATCGATGCGGCGACTACGTGCTACAACCAGGTCTATATCGACGCCGGGTCGCGGGTAGCCGTCGTGAATGGCGAGGCCAGGAGTTCTCTCGTCACGATTCCGGCGAATGGCCGTGTTCCACCCAGGACGGATGAGGCCCGCGAGCGGTCAGCGGAGTCCTTTGCGCTCATGCGCGAGTTCGGCCCGTACGACCACCCAGAGGTCCGACCGGTCGCCGAACGCTGTCTCATATCCTTCGGTAGCAATGCGGGTCCTCCGATGCTCCCCAACGGGTGGTACAACAATAACTATACGATCGTGCAGACCCCCGACCATGTCTTGATCATGGCTGAGATGGTGCACGACGCTCGTATCATCAAGATGGGCGACGGCTCGCGGCTACCGCCCGAGATGCGTCCGTGGTTGGGCGACTCGTGGGGTCATTGGGAGGGGGACGTGCTCGTGGTTGAGACCACCAACCTCCATCCCATGCAGCAGTATACGTCCGCGGCGATGAAGGTGACCGAGCGCTTCAGCCGGGTTGCCGAAGACGCTCTGCTCTACGAGTTTTTGATCGACGATCCGTCGACCTACACCGAGCCCTGGGGAGGACAGGTCCCGATGCTGGCGCTGGGTGACAAGCTTTTCGAGTACGCCTGCCACGAGGGCAACTACGCCCTCTCGAACATCTTGCAAGGTGCGCGCTACGAAGAACGTATGAACGCACAAGAACAGACTAATCAACAGACCAACCGGAGGTAAATAACATGCGAGCAAGAATCATTTACGCGACGTTGGTGGCAGGGGCCCTCGCTGTCTTGGTGTACGCAGTGCCAGCGGTTGCCCACCACGCTTTCGGTGCGGAATTCGATCCGGACGCCCCGATTCGGCTCCAAGGCAACATCGTTAGAGTCGAGTGGGTGAATCCGCACTCTTGGATTCATCTTGAGATCACCCAGGACGACGGTACAAAGGAAGTCTGGATGGTCGAGGGAGGCACGCCCAATGTGCTCCAGCGCCGGGGACTCCGCCGTGAGTGCCTGCCGATCGGCACCGAGTTGATCGTCGATGGCTATCAGGCGAAGGACCACTCGCTCACGCGGGCCAACGGACGCGACGTGACGTTTACGGACGGCACGAAGTTCTTTCTCGGATCGTCAGGCACAGGTGCTCCGACGGATGGCGCCGAGACCCGGGGTCGAGCCAACCCGGCGAGATGCTGAGGCAACTGTAGGAAGAGAATGCTGAAGCAATCTTTCGGCAGGAAATTGGGAGGTTAGATGATGTTACGTAACGCTGCTTCGTTCTTGGGGCTGTGTATTGCAGTTACGGCGTCTGGTGTGGTCGCACCGGCGGTGGCGCAGGCTCCGGCGAGCACTTCGGGGGACTGGGTCGTGCCCAGAACACCCGCGGGTCATCCCGACCTCCAGGGCAACTGGAGCTCCGCGACGATTACGCCGCTCCAGCGGCCTCGAGACCAAGGCCCGACTCTCAGTTGGGAAGAAGTCGCAGTCCGGGAGGGGAGGGCTGAGGGCTATCTCGAGAGAGTCAGCCAACCGAGTGATCCGGACCGTGTTGCCCCGCCTGTGGGTGGTGACGGCTCGGTCGGAGCCGCCGGTATGGTCGGGGGTTACAACGGCATCTATATCGATCGGGGTGATAGGGTGGCTATCGTCAATGGTGAACCCAGAAGTTCACTGATCACGATGCCGGCGGATGGTCGCATGCCTTCCCGTACGCCCGAGTCTCGAGAGCGTGGAGCGGAGCGTCGGGAGCTCAGGCGTCAGTTCGGCCCGTACGACCACCCAGAGGTCCGACCGGTCGCCGAACGCTGTCTCATATCCTTCGGTAGCAATGCGGGCCCACCGATGCTGCCCAATGGGTTCTACAACAATAACTATACGATCGTGCAGACCCCCGACCACGTCTTAATCATGGCGGAGATGGTACACGACGCTCGTATCATCAAGATAGGCGACGGCCCGCGGCTTCCTGAGCACATACGCCCATGGATGGGTGACTCCTGGGGCCACTGGGAGGGGGACGTGCTCGTGGTCGAGACCACCAACATTCATCCCCTGCACCAGTACTCCTCAGCAGAAATGAAAGTGACCGAGCGCTTCAGCCGGATGTCCGAGGACGCTGTTCTCTACGAGTTCCTGATCGACGACCCGTCTACGTATGTCGAGTCGTGGGGTGGGCAGGTGCCCATGACGGCGCTGGACGGCCAGGTCTACGAGTACGCCTGCCACGAGGGGAATTACGCGCTCTCAAACATATTGAGCGGTGCGCGCTTTCAGGAACGTATGGAGGCGGAGAATCAGAACTAACGAGTAACCGGCTGCAGTAAGAAAGAACTGCTCTCCAAAAGGGAAGGTGATCATGCGTTATTCCGCCCCGCTTGTCGCCTTTTGCGTAGCGATTGCGCTTCTGGGACCGGTTTCGTCCGTAGCGGCGCAGGCCGCATCAAGCACCTCCGGGGAGTGGGTCGTGCCTCGGACGCCCGATGGCCGCCCGGACCTTCAGGGCAATTGGAGTTCCGCCACGCTTACCCCACTCGAGCGCCCGCGCGACCAGGGCCCGGTCCTCAGTTGGGATGAGGTCGAACGTCGGGAGAGGAGGGCAGACGGCTATATCGAACGGGTCAGCCGACCGAGTGACCCGAATCGTCCGGCGCCACCGCAGGGCGGGGACGGTTCGACCGGAGGCGCGGGGAATGTCGGCGGCTACAATGGCATCTATATGGATCGCGGCAGTCGGGTCGCTGTCGTAAACGGTGAGCCCAGAAGCTCCCTGATCACGCAGCCGGCGGATGGCCGCGTGCCTCCGCGGACTCCCGAGGCCCAGGCGGAAGCGGCTGAGTATCGGGAGTTCAGGAGCCAATTCGACCAGTACGACCACCCCGAGGTGCGACCCCTGGGCGAGCGGTGCATTGTTTCGTTTGGCCGCAACATCGGTCCGCCGATGCTGCCCAACGGCGCCTACAACAACAACTATACGATCGTGCAGACCGCCGACCACGTATTGATCATGGCCGAGATGGTCCACGACGCTCGGATCATCCGAATTGGCGATGGCCCGCGGCTGCCTGAAAACGTACGCCCGTGGATGGGTGACTCGTGGGGCTACTGGGAGGGGGATGTGCTCGTGGTCGAGACCACCAATATCAATCCGGTGCATCGGTACCGCGGCGTCTCCCCGGAGAACATGACGGTGATCGAGCGCTTCAGCAGGGTCGACGAGGAGACGGTCCTGTATCAGTTCACAATCGACGACCCGACGACGTACACCGAGCTATGGGGGGGTGAGGTCCCGATGAAGGCGCTGCACGACCGGCTGTACGAATATGCCTGTCACGAGGGGAACTATGCTCTCTCGAACATACTCAGCGGTGCGCGCTATCAGGAACGTCTGGAGGCGCAGAATCAGAACTGAAGTCCTCGTGACGACCGGGCGAAGTGTTGAGGAAGGAAAAATTTCTAAGAAGTGGTGGTTGCTCATACGTCACGGTGCTTCGCTTCATGGGTGAGTGCTCGCCCGTGTTCAGGTGCACCAAGGGAACGCTGCAGAGCAGATCCACTACGGTGCAGATTATAGGCTTGAGTCGTCGAGTGGCTATTGACAACCACCGACGCGGCCAGTTTTTTGGAGGCGTTCCTCCGCCTGTCTAGAATGTCTTCCTTGAAGGTGTGTTATGCGATTCGTCGGTACCGCTCTTGTACTGTTGCTCGCCGCGTGCGCGAGCGCGAGCACGGCAGGCCTGCCCGATCCCGAGCCCATGGGCAGCCTTGCGCAGGTGATGCGGGGCATCCTGTTCCCGAACTCTAACATCCTGTTCGACGTCCAGTCGATCGATCCCGCCAATCCGCCGCCAGCGGCTGCGGGGGGAGGCGCCACGGCGAACTTCTCCGGCATCTACTCGGGATGGCAGATGGTCGAGAACGCGGCGATCGCCTTGGGCGAGGCGGCCAACCTCATCGTGATCCCCGGACGCCGTTGCGAGAACGGCCGGGACGTGCCGTTGTCAGAGCCCAATTGGGCCCAGTTCACACAGCAGCTGAAGGACGCGGCGGACGTCGCGTTGGTCGCGGCGCGGGCCAGCGATCAAGCGGCCGCAAGTGACGCCACCAACGACATTGCAGAAGCGTGTTATGTCTGCCACGAGGTGTATCGCGATCTGGAACCACGCTGCACGCCTTGACCGTTTGCCTAACGTCTGACATCAGCCTGGTAGTTGGTGCCCGAACCGGCGGCGCTGGGCCACTCCTCGCCTTGTGGGTGGGCCCATGAGTCTGCGTAACTTGTTCGAGTGGGTGGACGCATTCCCGAGCAGCATCGCCATGCGTGAGTCGCTCTACGCCTTCCCGGTCTTGCTGACGATCCACCTCATCTCGCTGGCGACGTTCGC
>ERZ651768.116-NODE-116-length-55722-cov-14.723893_pt1 | contig 55722 bp, 50 predicted proteins | sample MGYA00514754_ERZ651768 | MGnify/ENA metagenome assembly ERZ651768
CAGACTAATTTAATAAACTCAAGTAAATAATCCTTTCTTTTTTTAAGCATTAGGGCGGTAGAGTTTTTCACCGCAAATTCATAACCAGCATCCATTTTTTCTTTCTATCCCAAAACTTTATATTCCAAGGGGAAAATGCATTCCTTGAGAATGAAACCCGTCCGTTCGATAATCTGAATTTCAGTACTCTTCCTTTTATAAGTAAGCAGCCAGATATTCTTCTGAAATTAAAATGCTTCAGATAATGCAATAGTATTGGATAAATGATTTTCATCAAAAATTTGACATGAAAGCAGGAATAGAACTGCTTAACAGGGATGATAAAATGAGGGCCCTGATCAGTAAATACGGGATTCCTGATCTTAAGCCTGGAAATGATTATTTTCTCTCATTACTGCGTTCAATCGTATTTCAGCAGGTAAGCGGGAAAGCAGCAAACACTATCTTTAAAAGATTTATTAAACTTATACCGAAAAACTCCAAGATTACTCCAAAAGAAGTTTTGAAACTGGACAAAAATGATATCAGGAACACTGGAATACCATTGCAGAGGACTAATTATATTATCAACCTTGCTGAATATTTTGAGAAAAACTCTTTACAGAAAAAAGATTTTGATGTAATGACTGATCGGGAAGTCAGAGATGAACTGCTTCAGATTAAAGGCATCGGTCCATGGACCGTAGATATGTTTTTAATTTTCACTCTAAACAGAATGGACGTGCTTCCTCATACAGATTTGGGCATTCAAAAAGCTTTTAAAATAATGTTCAATCTGGACGATCTTCCGTCAAAAAACGAAATGGAAACATATTCAAAAATCTGGAAGCCATACAGAACATTGGCTTGCTGGTATTTATGGAGATTGGATGAAAACGCGTTTGCATGGTAAATTTCAACTTACACAAAAAACAACAGCATTTACTGATGAATCAGGAAATGAGGTAGCATGAGTGACTTCAAAGTGAATCTCAAAGATAACAATGGAAAGGAGTGTTCAGTAGAGGATATAAGAATCTTTCAGAAACATCTCAAACTCTTCCACAGCAGGGGAGTTACCGTCCATGATGAAAATGGACACTATTTCACTGTTGACGATGAATTCAGGAATAAAATTGATCAACTGGTGATTAAGCTGTCCGGATAAAGACTTTCACTGCAGGTTAAATAATGACACTTTCGCGATCCAGAGGAAGGGAAAAGAAACTAAGACGGGATGGAACAGAGAAAAAAAGAGAACAGAAGAAGGACTGGACTAAGAAGAAAATAAAGGAGATTACTGAAGCAGTTCAGAAAATGACAGATGAAGAATTTGATGGTCTGGAAGAATCCCTGAGGTTGGCACTGAAAAGCCTGAGGAAATAAATGCCTGAATCCTTACCAGGCAAAGTCTTGAAAAGGATAAAGAAAAAATCCTTTTCAGTTCAGCAGACTTGGCGACTCCAGATAATCCACCATCTCGTCAAGCGCTTTAGCGAATACATGTGTCGCATAGTCAACTTTAGTCTCATTGTCAATTAATTGATTTTCCAGCGACTCTATCAATTCCATGATTGTACCGTACACCTGATTTTCAAATTGATTGTTGAGATCAACTCCTACCGCATTGCTAAATTTTTCTGATAATTTTTCTGTTTGTGTCATTTGTTCCCCTGTCACCAAATTCATGTTAAAAGAAGTAAAATTCTGAATCACGGTTTAATCTGAAGAATAATTATTTTTCAGTGGTATATAATAACCGCAGCTAAAGGTGTTAAATTTGCTTGATGAAAGTGGCATGTACCATAAACTTTTCAAGCTGCACTATACATCGGCATGTATCAGGAAAACTTGAGTACGTATAAAATGGCAATCTTATATTCATGACACTTAGGAAAACTCATTTTAAACAGCTAAAAAGGGAAAAGATTAACTTCTTTTGCTGCTTATACATATGCGTCGGTTTAATGCTTTTTATGTTCTCAGGAACAGATTCTGCTGAAGCACAGGAATATGCCACAGACCGACTGTTCATGAAACAGTATAAAAAGACAAAGTGCAGGAATGAGGCTGAAAAAATAATCAGAAAAATAAAAAAACGTCCAGAAATGACCCTTGAACAGGAAGCGCTCCTCATTCAGAACATCTGGGTCAAATTGCGGACAAATCTCCCCCTCAGTCCCGGAGAAAGGAAGCATCTTAAAAAACTCAAAGAAAAAGGCATTGTCTCAAAAAAAATGAACGCCAAAGAAATTTGGAAACATAAAGCTGCTCAATTCAAGGATATTAGAATGAAATGCAAGCAGATTCGTTAACTGATCTGTCTTGCGTTTTCCCCCCATTTCTCCAGAGAATGTTCTGTTATTAATTCATAATTAAACTTTGATTATGATACAGAAAATTTTTTTCAGTAGATTCAATAATAACCTATAGTCACAAACATTTTTCAGGAAAAATATGGCAATACAAGCACCCTTGAGCTGGCTCAGGGATTTTGTTTCAATTAACATTACCCCTGACCAGCTGGCAGAACGCCTTACAACCGCAGGGCTTGAAGTTGAAACAATAGAAAAAATCGGCGATAACTGGGGTGAATATTGTGTTGTAGGTCAAATCAGGGAGGTTCGAAAGCATACTAATGCTGACGCTTTGAATCTGGTGGATGTGGAATTTGGCGCAGACAAACCCATTACAATTGTTACTGGAGCACCAAACATCAGGGAAATGGAAGGACATCTCCCACGGCCGGCTCCAAAAGTTGCCCTGGCCCTTTCGGGAGCCATGCTTATTGATGCACATCATGATGATCTTCCTCTGAAAAAACTCAAACCAGCCAAAATAAGAGGCATCGAATCTGAAGGAATGCTCTGCTCAGAACTTGAATTAGGACTCAGTGAGGACCACGAGGGCATCCTGATACTTCCTGAAGATGCACCAGTAGGAACTTTGCTGCAGGAATATTTAGGTGATGTAATCCTGCATTTTGATATAAAAGGCGGATTCAGCCATTTGCTTTCCATTCTGGGAATAGGCCGTGAAGTTGCCGCACTGACAGAAGAGACTTTAGATCAGAGTGTTATCCCTGATGTCTCACAATTGGAAGTCCTCGAACAACCGCCGTTTGTTGATCTGGGAATAAATGACTCAGATATCTGTTCACGCTATTCTGCCTTATTAATACGCGATGTTAAAATTGCTCCCTCACCATTCTGGATGCAGCAGCGGCTGCTGCGAGTTGGGATGCGCCCCATCAATAACATTGTTGACATAACCAATTATGTGATGATGGAACTGGGACAGCCGTTACATGCCTTTGATTACGATAAGCTTATAAAGCGGGCAAATGGTGGTAAGCCAAAAATTATCATACGTCGTGCTAAAGAAGGCGAATCCCTGCTCACACTGGACAATGTTGAACGTAAACTTGACACTGATATGCTGATGATCACTGATACCGCGGGACATATAGGAATTGGCGGCGTAATGGGTGGAGGAGATTCAGAAGTGACTGATGCAACAACCAACATTTTGCTTGAAGCAGCGAACTTTGAATTTCTCAATAATCGGCGTACCGCACAGATATTGAAACTGCGTACAGAAGCAAGCGAGAGGTTCGGTAAACAGGTTGATCCGGAAGGCACGCTTCGGGCGGCTTTGCGGGCAGCCCAATTAATGGTTGAGCATGGTTCCGGAACACTTGAAAAGACTGCCGGAGATCTTTATCCAAGTCCTAAAGAAGCCGTAACTCTGGATATTAGTCCTGAATATGTGGAACGTCTGCTGGGAATCAATATATCCAGTGAGCAAATTAAAAAAATTTTGAGTGCGCTGGATTTCAGAGTTTCAGGAAAGAAAATCTTAAAAATAACTGTTCCAAGCCACCGCATGGATATTCGTATCCCTGCAGATCTTGTTGAAGAAATAGTCAGGGTTTATGGTTACGAAAATCTCACTCCAACTCTGATTAAAGATGAACTTCCACCCCAACATGGGAATCAGAATCTAGACGGGACAGAACGTGTGAGGGATATCCTTGTGGCTTCCGGTATGGACGAAATTATTACTTACTCCATCATGGATCCCATGGACGAAGCACGTTTGCGCTTGGAAAATAATGCTGACCTTGATGGTTTTATTCCCATCAAAAATCCTCTATCACAGGAACGAAGCCACCTACGTCGTTCACTGTTGCCCGGCGCATTGACTACTGCGCGTACTAATCTGAGATTTATAGATAAAGTTAATACTTTTGAAGTTGGAAGCGTGTTTCATCCGCAAAAAGGTAAATTGCTTCCGAATGAACCCCAGAGATTGTCTTTTTTAATGAGCGGAGTCCGGAACACTAATTCCTGGCTGAATCAGGACGACGGACACTATGACTTCTTTGACCTTAAGGGGATTTTGGAGCACTTTTTCAAATCACTTCATGTTGACAATGTTGAGTGGAAAAAATCAAGGGAATTGCCTTGTCACCCCGGACGCTGCGCTAACATATTGGTAAATGGAAATGTATTAGGATTTGCAGGAGAATTACATCCAAAAATTAGAGATATTTTTATTCTTCCGGAACAGCCTGTGTGTGTTGCGGAACTGGATCTTGATTTTATCATCAGGCTTGGAATTGAAAATCACCAGATGAAGTCCATTTCAAACTACACTCCTATTTATGAGGACCTGGCTTTTGTGATGGACTCAAGCCTGCCTGTGGAGGATGTCACTCCAGTCATTCTGCAAACAGGGAAACCGTTGCTCAAAAACGCCACTCTCTTTGATGTATATGAAGGTGAACAGGTCGATGCGGGGAAACGCAGTCTGGCTTATTCCCTTACTTTTCAGGCATCAGACAGAACACTTACCGATGATGAAGTGGGGAAGATCAGGAATAAAATTGTCAGGCGCCTTGAAAATGAATTTCAGGCAACTTTAAGAGCATGACTGAATGAAAGCTTTGCTTCACTTGTGGAAAGCCTTTGTCTACAGCTTGCAGGGCGTAAGAAAGACATTTTATGATGAAATTGCCTTCCGCATTGAATTAGCGGTTGCAGTTATTTTAATTCCTGCTGCACTGCTTTTGCCTGTTTCGCTGATTGTTCGTATTTTGCTGATTGGATCCGTCCTTCTTGTATTGATCATAGAATTGCTTAATACTGCACTTGAAGCTGCAGTTAACAGGATTTCCACAGAACAACACACGCTTTCCGCTAAAGCAAAGGATGCAGGGAGCGCAGCGGTTTTTATGGCATCCATAAATCTCGTAGTTGTATGGGGGATAGTCTTGTTTGACTTAATTTTCAATATTTCATAGATTTGTGGAAATCACTCTGACCTGCTATGCTGTGCTCCAGGAAATAATTTCAGAGGAGCCGATTTCGCTGGAAGTTCCTGAAGGATACACTGCTGAGCAGGTTATAGAACTGCTCTCACAAAATTATCCTCAGGCAGGACCAATATTAAAATCAACCCGACTGGCACATCAGGATGATTATGTAGACAAGCAATCTGTTCTTACCGATGGTGCAGAATATTGCTTGATTCCTCCGGTCAGTGGAGGTTAACCAGGCGGGAATCTGGAATCAACCCCGGGTGTTTTTGAATACCGCAATGTCCAAAATTTCTAAAACAAAAATTTCTGCCGGTGTTTTCTGGCTGGAAGTCCCCGAAGCAGAATTATTTGTACTCTGCGGATGTCCAGCAGACAGCGTCAAACACTTGATGAAAGCCGGCAAGATACATGATTATGAGATAGAAACAGATTCCGGGTCAGGTCCGAACCATCATGCCCATGGCACAATTACTAATGAAACCGGACCAAATGCCATCCTTCTTTCAGACCTGAGCGTACAAAAGGGCCACTTTGCAAATTTAGCTGAGTTTCCGGTACTGCAGATGCTCTACCGACAGGGTATGCTGCTGCCGAATCACCCCAACAATACAGGCGCCAAACCACTGCTGATAGGACAAGAAAACGTGGTTAATGCACAGATGAATTACATTTACAGGGGTAATTATGGTCTGACGAGCCTTGAAGATATACTTGCCTCGGGCATGCCTCGGGAACAGGCAGAAGAGATGATGCGCATAAAGCTATTCTTTGCCTTCGGGGAAATACGACCTAGCAGTGATTTACTGCATTCAGTGATTGTTGATCATCAGCCTGTGGAAGTCCTGAACGGAGTCAAGGTAGTCAGAAAGAAAGTTAACTGCTACGAATTTATTTATAAAGATGAAAGTGTAGAAGTCGACCTGAATCTGGCAAAAAATGAAACCTATGAAACTCCCTATCAACTGGAAAATCATTATTTCAAGCGTGAATATTTTTCCATCGTACATACCGGTGAAGGCGACGGCTGGGATATTAATCGGCCCTGCATGGCCAGTGTTATTTGTTTTCAGGGGAAAATCTTTCTAATCGATGTTGGTCCCAACATTGCGCATACCCTTAATGCCATTGGAGTTGATGTGAATGAAGTAGAGGGGATTTTTCATACACACGCCCATGATGATCATTTTGCCGGCCTGACTACTCTGATCCATACAAATCACCGTATAAAGTACTACTCCACCCACATGGTGCGTGCCTCTGTTACAAAGAAACTATCCTCACTTATGTCTATCGGGGAAAGCACATTTGAGGAATATTTCGAAGTTTGTGACCTTGAGTTTGATGAATGGAACAACATTGATGGACTGGAAGTAAAGCCAGTATATTCCCCGCATCCGGTAGAAACAAATATACTATTCTTCAGGACACTTTGGGAAGACGGGTATGCCACTTACGCTCATTTAGCAGACGTAGCTTCTCATGATGTATTAAACAAGATGCTCCAGGAGAATAAGAAAAAGCCGGGAATAAGCAGCAAATTAAAGAATAAAGTCTGGAAAGATTACCTTAGTCCCGCACAGGTAAAGAAAATTGATATCGGTGGAGGAATTATTCACGGCAAGGCAGAGGATTTCAAGGATGACAAATCTGAAAAAATCATATTAGCTCACACCGCCCACAAGCTTTCAAAAGAAGAGCAGTTAATTGGTTGTGGCGTCACTTTCGGCAGCACGGATGTTCTAATTGAAGGTCATGAAGATTATCCTCTTGAATTTGGAGGTGCATACCTTCAGGGATATTATCCAAATGTTGAAGACGGTGAAATTCACATGCTGCTGAATTGTAAACGGGAATTAGTCAGTCCCGGAACAGTATTGCTGAATGATCAGGAGATCCCGGACCATGCCTGCCTGGTGCTAACTGGTGTGGCGGAATTCCTTTCTGCAGAAGAAAAAACAAGTTATCAGTTATCAAGCGGGACATTGATTGGAGACCTGGCGGTTCTGTTTGGCCTTAAAAGCACTGGAATTTACCGTGCCTTAAGTCATATTGAGACACTAAGAATTCCAGCAATTTTGTTCAAAGAGTTTGTGCATCGAAACGAGCTGATGGAACAGTTGAAAAAAACACACGAAATCACCGAATTTCTGCAGCAGACATGGTTATTTGGAGAATCGATTTCATCACCGGTTCAGAGTCAAATTGCACAAAACATGACACTCAAGAATTACACTAAAGGTGAGAAAATAGTTTATGATGGACTAATGCTGGTTAAAGAAGGGAAAGTAGAGCTCAGTAGTTTGCAAAGCGGCAGATCCTCAAACAAGCATGTGATTTCAAAAGGAGATTTTTGGGGAGGTGAAAACATGATCACAAGTAAAACCAGTAAAAGTCACGCGAAAGCAATCACACGGGCAAAAGTCTATAGCATCACAAATATTGAAATCCTTAAACAAATTCCCATTATTCGCTGGAAATTGCTTGAACAAACTCAAAAACGCGTCTAGCAGGTATTGTTTAGGATATGAACAGTAAAACTATCAGTGATTCCGAGAAATACAATTCTTTTTGTAAGTGGTGATATAGATTAGACATCAAATATCATCTGCTTTTCAAATCATGTTTTAGGGAAAGTATCGAATGAAATTACAGCTGCATATGATTTATCTTTGGGAAACTGCAGCTGTTAACCAATAAGATTTGTGGCGGGATTTTAGAACAAAGTTTAATTTAGAGAAAATTATCCCAGAAAATCTGAATCATGCGTTTTAATAAGCTCCATAGTATTCTGAGAGGAAACTAATTCACTTCCCAAAACCGGCACATAAACTGTACGCTGATAGCGGCTCATTAGAAATCGAGCCATTGCATCATTGATTTTTTCGCTGGAAACACTCATTTTTTCTCCTGAGTCTTCGTTGTTAAACAACTACTTTAAACCTTGATCAGTTGTGTGATGTTGTACTTCGACTAAAAAGACGGTAATGAAAATTTTGATTAGCCTCAGAAATCGGAGTCATTTGTTTCAATCAGTTCCAGTGTATCTTCTGTAAGCCATATATCACTGCCTAAAATCGGCTCACCTACAACTCGTTCGTAGCGACGGATTGAACCTCCACGTTCCAAAAATCGAGTCATTGCTTCATTTATTTGATCACGAGAAACACTCATTTTTTTTATCTCCTAAGTAATTGATATGTATAATTAATAATACTCTTTATTGTTGAATTATAAAGGTAATTATTAGTAATGCTGCAATTTGCAGACCATAAATAATTTTTTTATTTTTTGAGAACTGTATTAATTGGTAATTTAAGCCAGTTGAACACAGGCGAAAAAATCAAGATCCAAATGTGTGAAAATTAGTTGAGAATTAATAAAATATTACTTGAACCAGAAGTTGTTCAAAGGCATGCTGATTGTATATAGGTCAAGCAGACTTTATCTCAGGCGTGATAACCAGGACTATAACAGAATTAGTTTGATTGAATTGCTGTGAGAACTTTTTTAGACAAACTGCGTGAACTAAAGCAAAACGAGGTTGCAAAGCGCCAAAAAGAAATAAATGAGGAAAATCTGCGGGCTGAGGTTAACAATCTTGAAAAAGCTCCGGATTTTCGCAAACGGTTAATCCGCAAACCTGGAGAGCCGATTTCTCTGATACTGGAAGTGAAATCCAGAGCACCTGGACGCATAAATGTAGAGCAACTTGAAACTGAAACTGTAGTCAAAGAATTTGAGCATGGAGGCGCTAAAGCAATTTCTGTTTTGACCGATCAAAGCTGGTTTGGCGGCTCCCTGGAAATTCTGGAAAAGGTATCAAGAGTGACCACTTTGCCCTTGATGCACAAAGAGTTCATAATCAACTCTTATCAACTTTTGGAAGGCCGACTGCGGGGAGCAAGCGCGGCATTGATTCTGGCTTATTATTTTCAGCAAACAGAATTGGCCAAAATTGTAACAGAAGCTAAAAATATTGGTCTTGAAGCAGTTGTAGAATGTTCTGTTGAAAATGAACTACCAAGAGCACTTGCTGTTAATCCGGACATATTGATGATAAACAACCGACCTATCGCAGCAATTCCGGAAGACCCTACTGAAACATACGACAAAGGAAGCATTGAGGTTATTTCAGAATGGTGGGAACGCTATCCGGAATTAAGATCATGGAAGAGACAGCCGGGAAAACTTTTGATCAGTGCAAGCTGCGTAAATTCTCCGGAAGACATCCAAAGCATATTAAAAATTCCATGTGACGCGGCCCTGGTCGGTAATGCTGCCATGACAGCTCACAACCGTGTCGGGTTTTTAAGATCTCTGACAGAAGCAGTAAACTAACAATTATCTGAAAAACACCCCATGGGAAAAACAACTAAATCAAAATTAAGTATTCTGGTGGTGGATGATGATGAAAACATCCTTTTGGTTCTCCGACAGTCATTAGAGAAAGAAGGCTATCACGTAAGCACCGCCAAAAGCGCTGAGGAAGCTCTGAATACACTGCAGCGAAGTTTCTTTCACGTTGTGATAACTGATATTATGATGGGTGAAATGAGTGGTGTGGAATTGTTAATGGAAATTAAAAAAATGAACTCCCTGATGCAGATTTTTGTAATGACATCACACAGTACTCTGCCTCGGGTCATTCAATGCATGCAGGGGGGGGCATATGATTTCTTTGAAAAACCTCTGAAAATTCAGGATATCCTGGTATCACTTGGCGAGGCATCGCGCCGCGCTATTCGCTGGAGAGACTTGTACAGTCGCCACTCAGTGACAACAGAGGAAAAATAGGAAAATATTTTTCAGCCAATTCAAACCTCCCTTGAGACAATAAAATCAGCTAACTCAAAAAGGGTTTGACGCAAACTTGATTCCGGAAATTTTTCTATGCTGCGCTGGGCCTCAAGCGCATACTTCCTGGAGCATTCCAAAGTGTACTGGATGGAGCCGTAATTTTTCATCATATTGACCACTTCCTCAATCTGAGGTTTTTCAATCTCCTGATGAGTTAAAATCTGGTCCAGTCTTCTCCTGTCTGAATCATTAGCTTTTTCAAGCAATTGACTCAAAGGCAAAGTAATTTTACGTTCCTGCAAGTCTCCTCCAACAGGTTTCCCGGTTTTATACTCATCAGTATAATCAAGAGCATCATCAACAATCTGAAAAGCAATACCTAAAGCCATACCGTATTCATACAACTGATCAGCAGAATCTTGTGATCCTCCGGCCAGTATGGCCCCTGTTTTGATGGCTGCAGCGAAAAGACATGCGGTTTTGTTTATGATTATTTCCAAATATTCTTCTTCATCACTTGCCTCGAACGAACGAGTCAACTGTAGTAATTCTCCGCGTGCCATCCTTGTAGTTGTCTCCGACATCAGCCTCAAAACTTCTGCGTTTCGCATTTTGGTCAGTTGGTAAAAAGCCATTGCAAACAGATAATCTCCTGAAAGTACACTTGCTTCATTTCCCCAAATTCTGCATACGGCCTGCCTCGCCCTTCTGGTTTCTGCTCCATCAACTACGTCATCGTGAAGAAGTGTTGCAGTATGTAAGTACTCAATTACCTTTGCTGCCTGCATTACCTGTTCGTTAACGCCTGTAAACATTTCAGCTCCTAAAAGAACCAATGTTGGGCGCAGGCGCTTTCCACCAGAACCAATAATATGTTCAGTCACATTATTGAGCAAAGAAATGTCTGTTTTTATATCACTAATTATCTGAGACTCGAGATCCTCAATATCTGAAGAGACCGGCTGAAGAATTTGTTCTAATCCGGCAGGAGGAGGATAATTTGCTGCAATTTCTAATGGCTGGCTCATGAAAATTTGCAGATTATCAGGTAACTACAGGCAGCATTACAAAAAGTAAATCGCCCTGGTTGACAGTGTTTTTGTCCTCTGCAATAACTTTCGTCACTTTGTATTTAACATCATCGGGGAATAAAGTGTTTCCGTCAGTACTTTTATAGTCTGCAAGTGTTAACTCTGTGAAGACTTTCATCGATTCAATCAGGCAAAGTGTTTGGTTTACATCAATGATCTGACCTTCACTTACAAACGGCTCATCATCCTGTGATGGTGCACGATAGAAGCCTCCCATTTGAGGAGAAAGTACTTTGAGCTCATCAGATCCTTCCAGTTTGATGGACTTTTTATCCACAGATTTATTTAAATACCCGGAATCATTAAGAGATTCACTCAACAGTTTCTGAGAGTCAATTCGCTTAAAAAAATCAGCAAGGAATCCTGTACTGAAACTTCCCTTTTTAAAAGACGCATCCTGCAAAATTGCACGGTTCAAAGCAAGGTTGGTTGAAACTCCATGAATTCTCACCCGTTTTAAATAATCAACTAAACGAGTAATGGCATCACTTCGTGATCTGCCCCAGCAGATTATTTGAGCCACAAGGCTGTCATAAAATGGTGAAACTACAGATCCGGAAGTAATTGTTTGAATTACCCTTACATTTGATTTTTCCGGAAAATAAACTTCTGTCACATGACCTGGATCCGGAACAAATAATAACTCCCCCTTTTCATCTAGTTCAACTTTCTCAGCAATCACCCGCAATTCAATAGCATGTCCATTGAGCTTAAAATCCAAATTGCTTATGTTGTTTCCTTGCGCGACTTCAAATTGCTGACGTACCAGGTCCACTCCGAATACCATTTCAGAGACGGGGTGTTCAACCTGAAGTCGTGTATTCATTTCCATAAAATACACTTTTTTCCCGGTCAAATCGTAAATAAACTCCACTGTTCCCGCGCCTATGTAATCGATCTCCTCAATTAATTTTTCTGAAAAACTGTATAGCTGCTCCCTGATTTTATTTGGTATTCCTGATGCAGTTTCTTCAATAAGTTTCTGGTAGTTTCGCTGAATCGAACAATCACGAATGCCAAACAATTTTGAATTACCATGCATATCCCGGATTATCTGAACCTCAAGGTGGCGCATTGAGCCAATGTATTTTTCCAGATATAAATCGCCGTTACCAAATGCACTCAAAGCCTCCTGTGACATTCGAGTGAAAGTAGATTGAAATTTCTCAGCATCTTTAACTACCTCAATCCCTTTTCCTCCTCCTCCATGTGCAGCTTTAATTAGCACTGGGAACCCAATTTCTGAAGCTACGATCATCGCATGTGCAGGGTCCATCAAGGCTCCCTCACTGCCTGGAACAACAGGTATGTTTAGATTCCTAGCCGTCGCGATAGCGTTTGATTTGTTTCCCATTCTGTCCATATTTACCACACGCGGTCCTACAAAATTGAAACCATGTTCCCGGCATATACGGGCATAATGAGGAGACTCAGATAAAAACCCGATTCCGGGATGAATTGCATCGACTTCCTCCTGTTCTGCAATTCTGATCACGCTCATTCCATTTAAATAACTGTCCTGTGGAGTTTCCCCGCCTATACATACCAGGTGGTCTTTTTCACTGAGCAAAGTGGCTGGATAACTTTCCATATCCGGATCAGACGCCACCAGCACCACTTCCATTCCCGCGTCTTGTGATCCTCGAATTAGACGGGTAGCCGTGCAACCGCGGGCATGAATCAAAATACGCTTGATCTCAGCTGTATGTAAATATTCCTGCGTAGAATATGCTTTAACTTCCTCGCCTACAGATAATTGGTACTCACCAGACAAAACACGAGAAATTACCTCCTCAACTGAAAATTGAGCGACAGGTATTTGAGGATCAATCTCCTGCAGCTTTTTATCAATCCCCTTGTCAAACGGATTTATTACAAGACCATCCATTGTTCCGGGATTATTAGATAAGTAATTTGATAATGTGGAATGCGCCGGCAGATGACTTTCTACTACAAGTTGACCGGCAAAGGGTATTTGTGCTCCGGAAAAATAATAAGTTCTGGCGAGCAGATGGGTGACAAAACTTGCCTGCGCCCCTCCGGTACAGTCACGAAATCCAAAACACACAACCGGAAGGTCCAAATCCTTCACAAAACGCGTTATACGTTCATTTATGACGGCCATGGAAAATAATGAGCCCCCGCCTTCTTTGGTTTGCATGCCTGCTGAAGAAATAAAAAAGATAACAGGCAATTTCAATCGTGCACAGTCACCCAGCAGTCTGCAAACTTTTTCACAGCTTGCCATGTCAAAAGAACCGGCCTGAAACTCAACATTACTTATAACCAGTCCTACACGATAGTCTGCTTTGAGTTTTTTTGATTTTGATTTTTTACTTTTAGAAGAATCAGAATTTTCTTCACCGGTAAAAGTTCCAAAACCAGTTATCACGCCGCATGGGACAACCCCATTTTCTAATGCATCTTCAATAGCGTCCCTAAAACCAGGGAACTTAACAGGATTGGAAGTAATCCTGTCCGAGTAAAGTTCTTTAAAATCTTTGAAAAAATGCTCGATTATTTTTTTGGGAGAGATAACACTGCGTTTGTACTCCCTCAACAGATTCTGGATCAATAAATCTTTATATGATTGATCCAGACGATTCCAAAAATCTTTTATACCAATATTACGCGGGGTTATTTTTCCCTGAAAGCGTCCCTTGTTCTGTTGTGCAGCATATAATGAAGGCAGCAATCCGGAAAAATAATATCTCACAACCCCAAAAAGTGGTGGACTCATTCTGGGAAAAACAACCTTTTTCCATTCACTGATGGTGCCCAAAACTTCATCACAGTCCTTACGTTCAATAAAACTGGCAAGCCACTTGAAAAACTGTGATCTCACGTTTTTGCTTTCATGATGCACAGAATTTTTTTCAAATTCCTTTATTGCTCCTTCTACAGTTTGTTCAAAGAGCTGTTCCACAGATTTCTGTGAAATTTGATTTGTCCCTTTCAGTTCATTGGCTATTGTCGGAAGCGCCTCAATTACCTGATTGTAAAGTAAATCAAAAAGAAGAATGTTCTGATAATTGTTCTGAAAACTTTGATATATCTCAGTGGTTCTCAGCAAATCCAGCAAATCAGGGTTAGCCGGCGGATGATCATGGAGAGTTGATTTGCCAAGTTGTTGATTTAGTTCCTTCAGGTTCTCTGATGTACTGTCCATCCAGTAGTTATAAAGGTGTAGCAGAATTTCCAGTGTCAGATCATCTATGGATTTCTGGTAATTCTCACGTGGATCGCCAATAAAAAATGCCACAAATTTCCCACGTTCTTTTTCTCGATCCTCCCTTGAACTAACGAACTGCTCAAACCGTTTGTTCAGTTTTTCCTGGTAACGAACCTCCAAGGGGGATTTGTACCATTGTTGAAACTTTTCCTGTCGTTCTGTTTTTAAGCGTTCCTTTAATTTTCCGACTGGAGTTTTGCGGGCACTCAATCGCGAATAACTGTCTATGGAGCGGCTTACAATACGCTGACGTAATTTCAGGTAACGCATAAAACGGTAAACATCACCAAATATATTTAATGTCCCAGTAGGTGAACGATCTGTTGCACGGTTACTTTCAATTAAAAGTTTTGAAGGATTGAGATAGTGGTAAATACTGTCTCGATAATGATCGAAGAAGAAATCATTTTCATACAAAAATTTGCAGGAATTTTTTTCTGTGGTTTCAACTGCGCTCACAATAGCATCCTTGATATTTTTTACTTTTTGATGTTGGTCATATGAGTAATCTATAATGCCGTCAAAATATCCTTGAGACTGGAGTTCATATGCTGAAACACCGATGTGTTTCGCAGACTCCTGCCAGGAAAGATCATATTTTCGGGCAATGTTACTTAAACCTTTTGGATGTATTGTGTTAAATACTCCCTCTCTGACAGAAAGAAGTATATTGGCTGTAGCCAGAGGAATTGCTCCGCCGCTGTATCCACCTCCGAAGACAATCCCGATAACAGGCAGTTGCAGGTTTGCCATCTCGCTGATCAAAAATGAAATACTGTGAGACTGATTCTCCAGATTTGCTTCCGCATCTGCAGCTGCTCCAGGTGTATCCATGAATGTCACCAGAGGAATACTGTGAGATGCAAAAAAGCGTATTTGCTCAGCAGCCTTACGGTGATGGGCTGGATACCAGACACCGTTTTGTATTTTGTGATTCTGAGCAATAAATCCCAGCCTGCGGGTTTGCTCAGAAATCATAATTTCTATTTCAGCTGTGTATAAAGGTCCATCTGTTTCCTCAGCAATAATTTTACTCCCCAACTGCTGTATTATTTCAGGGGCACTGGGACGCTTTTTTGATTCAGAGGGATTAACAACTCGTTGAATATATGAATCAACATCAATTCTCTTCAATTGCTGGACCTCTTTTTCTATATCATCCGCTGATAATAAACCCTTTACTTCTGAGTCATCAAAAAAAGCAGAAAATTTCTTCCCCCGAAGCAAAGACAGATCGTGTGACATTACTTCAGCAGCATGAAAGGTAGATATTTGTTTTCTGTTTTTTTTCTTATTTATGTCCATTCGGAAGATTTTTATGGTTTATGTTTTACTTATAACTTATGGAAGCAATAATGGAGAAAGTGCTTTTTCAAGAGAGGGTAATGAAACAGGAAACAAAAGTTGCTCTTCCAATGAGTTCAATTGTGCGGCTGTTAGTGGATCATTATTTTGATGATATTCCCTTAAAATTTGAAGTTTTTTTTCTGTCTTCTGCAGACGCTGATACGTGACTGCCAATCTGTCCAGAAAAATAAGCTGTATTGGAAGATTTCCTTCAAGACGCTGGCTTTGCTCCAAAGTCGTTTCCAGCAGTTCCTGTAACTGTACCCAATTTTCAGTAATCATTAATGATGCACTTAATCCGTCCACCAGAAACAGGTGCCCCGGGAACTGCTCAAGCCCCTCTCGATAAACTTTTTGTGCGTCCTGCTCGTTACCTTTGTAACGCAGTAAATCTCCAACCAGCCGATGGGCATAACCTTGACTCTCTTTTCTACTCAGAAACGGCTGACTTATCTGCAGCGCCTCTTCGTATTTTTCCAAACGACTTAACGTCAATGCATGCAAATAAATCACTTCCCAATTACCTGACAATACATCCATTAAAGGTGTTGTAACTTCCAAAACCGATCGATACTTGCTTTGCTGAAAAAGTACCCTTGCCAGGGAAAAATGAATTGAGGGTGAATCCTGAACCAGAATTGCTTGTCTAAGTAATTTCTCAGATTCATCTGTGTTACCTCGATTTTTATACAAATCTGCCTGAAGCAGCAAAGCCTCTGTATTCAGCGGATGTTTTTCCTGAATTCTCTTTAATTGTTTTTCAACAACTGCCAGCTCTCCCTGCATCAGTTGTCTGCGTAAAAACAACAGCTGGAATGATGGATTGGCCGGATCTAATTCCAATGCCCTTGCGATAGCAAGGTCTCCCTGCAAATAATCACCTTGTCGAAATAATATTGATGCACGCAGATAATGCGCTTTAGCCAGACGAGGGTTGATTTCCAGTCCACGATTGAGCCAGCTGAGAGAATCATCCAAAAATCCTTTACGCAGCAGTTGTACTGCTAATCCCATGATCGCATCCACATTTTTGGGATTCCTCTCAAGAATGGATTCAAAGCGCTGACGGGCTTCATTTTCCTGTTTCTGATGTATAAGCAAATATGCTTCAATAAGCTGATCTTCTGGGGAGAGAGTGTTTTTAGCTTTGAGCTGAATCAGCATGGCTTGCGCCTCAGGCCATTGCTGCTGAGCAAATTTAATTCTGAGTAACTCACGCCTGACAGGAGCGTAATCAGGAAATTGATTCAGCATTTCTTCTGCCAGGGTTTGCGCGTAGTAATAGCTTCCCTGGAGAGAATATGTCTGAATTCTCATCAGCATTGCTTCTTTATTTTGCGGCTCCAGTTTCAGTAGAGTTTCAAGAGTGCGTAATGAACCTTCAAATTCTCGCTGTCGCAAATATATTCGAGCCAGATGGTACAGGGCTTCAACATAATGCCTATCTATTTGCAGTGCCTGAACCAGGGATGAAACAGCTCGACCATCATCATCAATTTTTTCGTATGTTGCAGCTAGTTTCAGATAAACTGAAACCCGTTCGGGAGCAATTCTGACAGAAGTCGCTAACTCAGTGATAGCGTCGCCATAGCGCTCAAGCGCAAAAGCCAAGCTTCCAAGTAGCTCATAATAACCCGCATTAAGCGGATCATATCGCGTGGCTCTACGAGCATGATGTTCTGCTTTTTCGTATTCTTTGATGAAATAGTACGATCTGGATAAATTATAATGTGCTGATGCGTTTTCCTGATCAGAATCAACAATTTTCTTTTGCTGATCGATATAACTGTGCACATTTTCGCTGGTGAGCAGAAATTCCTGTACATTCTTACCGTTTTCAGTACAGCCGGCAGTAAGTAGAATTAACAGTACAATTAAGAAACAGTAAATATTTCTCACAGGTCAATCAGTGTGAGGAACCAAAATCTTTTTACCAAAATTCTTTGCGAAAATTGTGGTTTTCGGCAAATCAAAGCTGACAGTTTCTGATGCTTCACTTTCATTTCCGAAACGATCAACTAACCGCAGTTTATAATGCCAAGTATCTACATATTTGACTGATAAATCAATATAAAACGGGATTTTTGGGGGGAATATATCCGGATGAGTATCTGCTGAAAGAGGCGGGTTTAGAGGAGTAATTTGCATTTTAAGTATGTCCAGGAAATAGTTGTCTGAGGCAGATTTACTGTTAATTGGTGTTTCCGGCCACCTTTCTCTATTTAGTGTACGGTAAAGATGATTTCGGTATAATTCCTGTTCCTCAAAATAATCTCCCTTCCCTGTCAGCCCCTTCAAACTTTGTTTTAAAAGCCGAGGCCATGAAATTCTTAACGTAAATGACCTAAATTCTGTTTGAGGCTGTATTTGTACAGTAAGTTCTTCAGATTTCTCTTTTTTTTCTATTTCCTTCAGTTGTTCAATTTTATGTCCATCAACAATCTCAATTTTTTTATGCTGTACAACTTTGCCAAAAGGAAATCTTACAATTTGACTTTCATCTTCAATTTGAACAATTTCCAGTTCTGGTACAGGAAGCTTCGGAAAAACATTACTCCTTCTCAATCTTACAGATTGTGACTGCGAAAAAATTTCATCATCAGGTCCGAAGTGACTAAGCTGATAGGAATGGATATTTAAAACGTTTTCAGGAAATTGCAGATAATAAAATATTTGATTGCCATCCTGAAGCAGTGAATCGCTGGGAATCATCACTTTTAAATCAGGCAATTCCGTTGGCTCACAATCTCTGCAATCAAGCTGAATTAGCTTTTGATGAATAAGAAAATAATCTCCCTCTCCCAATTCCGCATCAAACTTCTTCAGTCTGTTAATTCTTTCAGTTTGGTTTATTTTCCAAGATAAGCGGACACGATTATCACGCTGCTGGACTTTTAGATCCATAATTGTTTGTTTTGCTTTTTCTTCCGGAATAAAAACAGGGGCCGTCCGCATTCCACAGGAAATCAACCAGATACTGCTGAATGTACAGAACAAAAAACAGACTGTAGAGTTAGCAGAAATTAAGTGAAGATTCATGGATCAATAGCCATGTTTCATGTCAACCAGGTGCAACAGTTTTTCCCCGGATATAGCTCTTCTATAATTTTCAAGGATTTGCGGAGCAGCAGACTCAGCTGGAGTAGTGCTGGAATTGTGTGGCGTGATAAGTATTTTATTGTGATTCCGAAATTGATGATCTGCAGGCAGTGGTTCAGTCCGGAATACATCCAGACAGGCTCCGGACAGATGCCCATTATCCAATAAGGCAATCAGGTCTTCATCAACAAGTGTTTGTCCACGACCGACATTAATTACATATGCACCTCTTTTGAGCTTACTTAAGGTTTGATAATTCAACAAATCCTGAGTGGCAGAAGTATTCGGCAGTAAATTGATCAGATAATCAGTTTGTGTGAGCATCTTTGTAAGACCTTCGCTGCCTGAAAAACAACTTATTCCATCAATTTGCTTCATTCTTCTGCTCCATCCGGCAACATTAAAACCCATGTTCAAAAACACTTTTGCAGATGCCTGCCCCAGATAACCAAGACCAAGAATTCCGATTTGGTTCCCTGGATGAAATATAGAAGTCCCCCATTCACTGAATCCCGGATTCTTCGCGTACTCCAGGAGCTGCCTCCGCTGGAGAAGTACAACAGCTAGTAAATACTCACTCATCAAGTTAGCCATTGTTTCATCTTTTAAACGTACAATAGGTATCCCATGCGGTAGTTTCCCGTCAGATAATAAATTATCTACTCCATGCCCGTACGATGAAATAGCTTTCAAATTTGGGTAATTGAGTAAATGCCCTTCAGGATTTTTCCAGACTACAGCAAATTCAACTGCTGACGGATTTTTCACATTCTCCGGACCAATCTCAATATGAAGCTCCGGATCAAGTGATTTTAAGGCATAACTTAATGATTGGGGCTGGAATGAGTCGGGTATGCAAATTAAAAGGGACATTCAAAATTCACCAGAATATTTATGATTAATTGGAATTTACTTAACAATAATTATACAAATACTGGTTTTAATTCTTTAAGTTCTTCAATTATCTTGTTTCTATCATTGTTGAGCTTGATCAATTCAGTAACCCAGCGCAACACCATCCTGGAAGAATCAGGAGGGAACCCAAGCTTTCCGCAAATTTTTGAAAGCATTTTTACTTCAGAATTTTTTATCTTGCCATCTGCTGCAATCAGCATCCCCAAGAAGAAGAAAAAATGTCCGGCAAACTCACGGTCATCGGTCAAATCCCCCATTTCCAAAATTTCACGATTTTTCATTGCTTCAAGCAATTGTTTCTGCAAGTCTTCATTTTCAACCATCATTACCGCGTCTTTGAAGTAGCCTTTCTCTTCTGGAGCAAGCTGCTTATCTGAAATAAGGATATTCGAAATTGCTACTGCCAGCCAAACCTTCCCGTCCTCGCTTATTTTTTCAAGACATTCCGGAATTATGCGAAATTCTACTATTGAATTATAACTTTCCTCCATAACTCTTACTCCATAAAACAGATTAATTTATTGCTCAAAAATTGAACTTTTTAATCAGTATAACTATGCATCAGGAAAATACTTTTATCATGGACTGTTTTTCTACAAAACGTGTTCTCAGCATCGCAAAGGAAGGACATCTTGTCAAGAAGGTCTTGACCATGTATAGAAAAAGATTTTATTTAAATAGTGCAGTTATACATATTAAATACTTTCTATTTTTGAGACTGTTTCTCATGTCAACATCAACTCAAAAAATTAATCATGAATTAATAAACATACAGGTCGCAATTGAACTTGATAAGGGTAAAAAAATTGCTGAAGTAGCAGAAAAATTTGGTTTGAAAATTTCTGCTGTTAAGGCAGTTGCCAGGGAACTGGTAACAGAAAACCAGCAAAAAAAGACTGCAAAAAGTTCCCGTTTTACTGATTCAGAACGTGAAGTGCTGGTGGGAAGAATTGGGGTGGGAGAATCAATAGAAGATATCTGCTCCGACGCAGGTGTAACCGAAAAAACATTACGACGATGGTGCAAACAACGTGGAGTAACCGTACCGAGAAGACTTGATCAAATCAGTCTTGTGGAACAGGTGGAAATAAGGGAACTGCTTAATGACAATAACTGGCGAGAAATTGCACAGGCATATAACACCAGCATTGATGCAATTGAAGAACTTGCAGAACCTCCCCACAGGCATCTTGACAGTGAGAGTCTGAGTTTTTTATTTGAAATTTTGCGCGAACAACCACTCGCATCTGCTAAAAAACTGTGCTTAACAGCATGTGAAGCAGGTCTGACAATTCCGGAAAGTGCTGTGAGTTCCTACAGGAAACGGCTTAAATTATTAGGGATAATCTAGGAAGAAAGCTGCCTTTGCTGCATATCCATGCTTCTAAGCAGTGCAGCAATTTCGTTCAATTCACGTATTTGGGGTAAATCCGTGTTACCTTTGACTGCTGGTGATTTTTTAAATGAGTCCTGAGATGAAATGTTATGCTGAGCCTTGTGGCTGCTGTTATTATTGATATCAGGTTCCTGAGCGTTTTCAGACACCTCAGATGCCTGAACGATCTTGATAACAGCTTCGCTGCGTAGACCTTTCAGCATACTTATTACATCTGTGATCCCAATACGCCTGTGCTGGTCCACCTCCAGGTGAACCCGGTTTTTAGTACTCATTTCCCAGAAATATTTTATTGTTGTAATCAATAATTTCCTTCCAAAAAAGTACTCGCAAAGTTCATACCACAAAAAACAAACTCGCAGCATGCTTGCTTACCTAAAAGAATTATATCCTGCCCCCCTTGAAATTAATTAACTGAATATTATCTTTTAAATTCAATATTCCTGTTTTAAAAGTCAGTTTTGTTCCTTAATTAAGGCAGACAATTTTCCGGACATGAATAAAGCTGTTTGAATTCAGCAATAGAAACAATCGGTTCTCCCTCTGATACTCCTTCGAGATGATTTTTTCCACTCATTCTTAAAATCAGTCTGCGTTGTCTTGAAGGCAGCAAATAGCTGTCAACAGCTTGCAGAATATCCTCCATCTTAAGTTGTTCGATTGCTTTAATGCTTTCACTGTTTAAATCAAACTCAGCGTTTCGTTCAAAGGCGATAGTAAACAACCTTTCGGCTTCACCAGATACAGAAGTGCTTTTCTGCAATTTACTATGCAGAACTGATTTTTTAATTTTTGTAAATTCTGCTTCAGGAAGTTCCTTTAATGATTCAAAAAATTTCAAAAGAAAAACATCGATCCTTTTTTCCAGGATTTCGGCATCGTATTCACCGGATTGAACCATAAATATTAAACCCAAAGTTTTCTCCAATAATGTCATGCCTGAATTTACGATGTATCCCAGCTGTTGACTTGTTCTGAGTTCATTATAAAACTGAGGCTGCATCAGGTTGTCTATCACAAGTAATGCCCCCTGAAGTTCAGGACTTAGCTGTCCAATCTGAGTTTCCATAACCAGTGCCGAATTATCAACCTGCATTTTACGAGTGAAAGAGTGTGATTTACCAGATGGAACCTGTATAACACTTTCGCGGAAACGTTCTGCTTCAGGCAGCGGTTTTCCTGCAAGTTTTTGTCTTAAAACTTTTGCGGCTTCCATTACAGGTTCCTGGCGCAGATTACCGTAAGCAAGCCCCTCAATATAAATTCGATCATAAATTTTGTCTGCAAATTTCTTCACATCATTCAGACTTATTTTCTTAATCGCCTTTTCATAATCCATGATGGAAAATTTCCTCCCTTCCAGCAGCAGACTCCTGTAATAAAATGCCTGCTGAAATGGCTGCTGAAAATGAAAATTCTGGTAACGGCGTGCTCGAACTTCCTTGAGAGTATTGAAGGTTTTTTTATCGATGGTTATTCCCTTTAAACGGCCGGATACTTTTTTTATCAGTTCAAGTATTCTGTCTGAATATCCGCTGAAAGTCAGAATTATTCCTTTTTTGTCCACATTGATACCATATTCCAAACCTGCCAGCCTGACAGGATAACCGAATTCATTCAGCCCTTCACTGATGGCATCTGTATAAAGCTGCGATAATACAGCGTTTCGCGGTGAAGAATAAACTTGAGGTGTGTTAATCCGGAATGTCAGATGCGCTTTTGGAGTTTCAAAACGAAAATCCTGCTGGAACCAGATTTTTCCATACTCATCATCCTGTAAAACCTGAGGTTCTCCAAGAACATGTTTTCGTAATAATTCACGCAGCGCATCAGTATTTCCTGTTCCAGAAGTAGCGTCAACAGAGTTCAAAATTTCATCCAGGGAGCTCCAATATTTACCTTTGGATAATTCTATTCTTTTCAGCAATCCCGGGCTTAACCCTTCCTGCTCCAGTCCTTTCAGCGTTTGATGAGTCAACTTTATCCTGCCTTTGTAAGAAAGAATATCAAGGCTTTCCGGAAGGAAAATGTTTGATTCCGGAAGTTTCAGGGCAGTACGAGTTTTGGCATTACGCCATTTCTTAACTAATGCAGGCTCAGTGTAAGTCAGCGCATATTCAACTCCATAAAATTCTTCCTTCATACTGGTTTTTACATCACGTGCAGCCAATACAGCAAGCATATTATTTGGAGTTAAACTGTAAAGCATGCTGTCAAATATTCGCGGTTTGAACTCAGTAATCATGTACGGAGCAATTTCCACTGTTCGAAAAGGGTAATACATCATAAGTGTTGAAAAAACATTGACCAGTGAAGTACCTTCGGGTTTTTCCGCAAACCTGTAGTCAAGCTCCGACATCCGTTTCACTTCTTCATAAACATAGCGTGGTAATCCAGTTTTACGAAGCAGGCTGAGATATTGGAAAACATTTCGGATAATTTTCTTATAGTTCCGGAGACCTTTTGGTGTGAGTTGAATTTTTACTTCAAAACTGGAAAATGAATTATTGGATTCTCCTCCTCCTGCAGAAAGCCCTGTTGCAAGATTTTCTCTTTTCAGCAGTGAAAGCAAGCTGCCTTTGCCTTCATGCCCCAGCAGAAAACCCAGCATACCCAGCGGCTGGCTTTTGTAATAATGCAGTGTCTTTGGTAAAGCAAACATCAATGTCAGGGACCGCGTGTCCTTGATAGTCTTAACACGCATCAAACGGAAGCGAGTATCGGAATTCATGTATTTTGACGAAAACCTTATTTGTTTCAGGTTAAGGTTCTTTACTGAAACAAATCGCGGTACCACCCAATCCTGCAGAGTATCCAGGTCCTGAGGTCCTGCAACGGCCAGCATCATGCGGTTACTTGAATAATGGCTATTGTAAAAAGCAAGCAATTCTTCCCTGGAAACGTCTGCCAGTGTTTCGAGTGTACCGGTAGCAAAATTCCTGGCAGGATGACTTTCCACAAAAGCTTTGCGTTTCACCTGCCTGATTCTGCGGAAATCATTAGGAATATTTTTGGAGTGTTCTGAATTCACAGCTTTCAGTTCTCTTTCAATCAGTTCCTGATTAAACAACGGCCCCAGGAAGAATTGTGAAAACCGGTCCAGACCTTCCTCTAAATAATCCGGAGCAATCTCAAAATGGTAGTTGGTACGGTCATCTGCTGTGTAGGCATTGCTGAATCCGTCATGTATCGAGACAAACTTCTGGTAGCTGCCCTCCTCAGGGTATTTCTCTGTTCCCAGAAAAAGCATGTGCTCCAGAAAATGTGCCATGCCATAGCGATTCTCAGGGTCACTCATTGAGCCTACTGCGACGGTCATTGAAGCCGCCCCTCGCTGCAAAGTTCTATCTGAAATCAGCATTACTTTCATTTTGTTTGGAAGAAGAAACCGCCTGTACTTGCGTTCAGGATAGCGTGAATCAGTGTTTTCAAGTGCTTGTGCACTTACTGAAGCAGGGCCAAATGTCAAATAACAAAAAATCAGTAATAATTTGAGGAAAGTTTTCATTTGCATTTTAATTTTTGGTGAATGCTGATTCTAGACGGTAAAAATTCAACTCATTTTGAAAACAAAGTGCTGAAAACGCAAATTTAAAGAATATGTTTTTGGATTGACTATCAAACCACAGGTAATACGATACATATCGTTTTACATTTTTTCTCAACATCAAACTGCCTGCAATAAAAAAGATGGAAAATAAAGAATACTTGAATAGAGTTGAGGAATTGTTTCAGAAAGTGGAGGATAAACTGGACGAATACGAAGATGATATCGACTACGACCATACTCCGGACAAGCTGATGCTCAACTTTGAAAGCAGCGGGAAAAAAGTTGTAATAAACACTCAGCGCGCGATTAAGGAAATCTGGCTTGCAGGTAATTCAAGAGCATGGCATTTTCAATTTTTATCTGATCAGGACATCTGGTACGCAAGGGCTGAACAGGAAGAATTTTACAAGTGCCTGGCAAGTTTGCTTTCTGACAACCTTGGACAGCCTGTTTCTTTCCAGAATTAATCCAAAGTAAATGTTATTTATTTAACTCTTCATTCTTGCCCCGGTAGTCGCCGGATTTGCCGCCCGTTTTTTCCAGCAGACATACAGACTCAATTTTCATACTTTTTGTGACTGACTTGCACATATCGTAGAATGTCAGAGCGGCAACAGAAGCCGCTGTGAGTGCCTCCATCTCAACTCCTGTACGTGCAGTGGTTTTTGCTGTTGCCTTTATTAAGGCATATTCCCCTTCCAATTCAATATCCACATCCATCGAGGAGAGTGGCAGTGGGTGACACATCGGTATCAGTTCAGATGTACGCTTTCCTCCCTGAATTCCCCCAATTACTGCTGTCTGCAGAACGGGACCTTTTTTTGTGCTTCCGGACTTTTTCAGCATTTCTGCAAGTTCATGTCCCAGATGAATACGTGCCATGGCCACAGCTTTACGTTCAGTAACAGATTTGTCTGAAACATCAACCATGCTGGGAAGATCATTCTTTCTGATGTGCGTAAATTCCTTGCTGGTATTATTCATTTTCTGATGTGGATACTGATAAGTCCTTCGGCAGGTATGAATTGAAAGGTATCCATTTGGAATCATGAAGCAATTCCGCAGGCTGATAATCTGACTTGTATTTCATCTTGGCAGAGCTTTTGACCCAATATCCCAGGTATAACCACCGAATATCAAGATTGCGTGCATACTCTATTTCATAAAGCAGAGAAAAAACTCCCAGTCTTCTTGAAACATAATCCGGATCAAAAACAAAATAAACTGAACTTAGAAGCTCCGGCAGACGATCAACCCATCCCAGACCGATCAGCTTATCTCCCAGATAATAACGCAGAATTTCCATGGGTACTGGTGAGTCTATCAAAAAATCAAGATACTCGTCCTCCTTAACCGGGACTTCTGTTTTGTGCCACTCATGCTGATAACGACTGTAAAGCGCAAAATCTTCCTGCTTAAATTCGGCCGCATGATGTTCAACACGGAGATCATTGTTTTTTCTCCATGTACGGCGTTGCCCCTTGTTTTTAATGAAATTAAGTGCATCCACACGTATTGGAATGCATTCCTGGCAACTGGAACAAACAGGGTGGTAAATGGTGAGTCCACTTCGTCGAAAACCCTGATTTAACAGGGACGTGTATCCATCCGGTGGTAATTTACTGGTCTGGAAAGAAATGTTCTGCCAGTTCCCTTTTTCGAGATATGGGCAGGGTCCGTTGTCTGTCCGAAAGATCTTGATCGGGGTTCTGCTCATCTTGAATCATTCGGATATTTCAATTTTAAAAAAATTGCAGTGATCTATAATCAGGCTAATCCGGTTGCAATCACGGTCATGGCAACCTCATCTCCTGCTGATTCAGTAAAGGTGGCTCCCCAGATTAATTCAACATCTTCATCAGCCATGTCTTCAATGAGTGACATTGCTTCCTGAATTTCATAGGCGCTGGTGTCTTTCGGTCCGTTAACGTGCACCAGAATTCCTTTTGCACCACGGATGTCAGTATCTTCCATCAGTGATCCATGTAAGGCATCTTCTACGGCATTGATTGCCCTGTCCTTACCTTTTGCCGTACCTCGACCGATCACAGCTTTTCCCATACCCTTCATAATGGTCTGCACATCCGCAAAGTCAACATTGATATCCCCGACTCCGCTGAGAAGGAGTGTAATGCCCCTGATGGCGTTGATCAGTACCATATCAACCATATGAAATGCCTCAAGAAAACTCGTATTCTGTGTACTTGCGTCAAGAAGTTTGTCATTTGGAATTACAAGCAGTGTATCTGTAAATTCTCTGAGACGTTCTACTCCTGCCAATCCTGAATCCCTTCTTTTTGTACCTTCAAAGGAAAAAGGAATTGTTACAATGCCAACAGTAAGAATTTGCTTTTCCATAGCCATGCGGGCGATAGTTGGAGTAGCTCCTGTTCCTGTTCCACCCCCCATACCGGCCGCAATAAAAACCATGTTAGCACCATCAACTGCTTCACTAATTTCCGAGATGCTTTCTTCCGCGGCTCCTTCACCTACTTCCGGACGTGCGCCAGCTCCCATTCCACGAGTCAGTTTTCTACCCAATTCTATCTTTTTGTGGGATTTGTTCCGCTTGAGTGCTTTGATATCTGTGTTGCAAATGATGGTTTCAACCTGGTCAAGATTTTCTTCAGCCATCTGTGTGACAACATTACCTCCCGCTCCTCCGACTCCGATGATTTTAATATTGGGAATAAATATTTCCTGAACTGGAGAAAATTGAGTATTTTGTTTTTCTGCCATGAATTACAGCTCAATAAAGAAGTTAGGTTAAAAAAATTTATGAATACAGACCAAAAACCTTGAACATTGCCAAGTTATGCTGAATAAGCAAGTATACATAAATCTTCTGAAAAATTGACTTATTTGCGCCGCTAACTTATAAATAATAATATTGTTGTAAAAACCAGATTAATATAAAAATATATTGACAAATTCCTGCGAAGATTTGTTAATAATAATATTAGTCTGCAGCTGAATTTGCAAATCAAAGAAATGAAGACGGTTAAAAACCGCATTAATAAACATAATTAAAAGGAACCGAAATGATTTCTGAGCAAGTTTTTTATCTCTTTCTTTACCCCTGGATTCTTTTCATTGCAACTATTCCAGGTGCAGTGATGACCTTTATCTTTGCCGGGTTTGCGGCACAATTGCTTAATTATCTTCCCGAAAAAAAATAATCCTACCAATTTTGAACTGGGGATTCTTCAAGGGATAAGCATCATCCGCCATCAATTCAACCTTTGTAATATGGAGGATACTTGAACAAGTATAGCGCCATGATTACAGATTTTCTGCATAATTATGAAGATGCAGAAAAAGCCTTTGTCAGTAATCAGGAATGGTGGATTGTCAGTGGTTCAGTAAAAGTACAAATATTCCTCACCAGCCTAGATCAAAACGCGGAACTTATTGTTGCATCCAACCTTTTTCAATATCCAAATCCAATCCCGGAAATCAATGAATATGTACTAAAACTTAACGGGACATTAAAGCTCAAGGGCGTAAGTTTCGGCATACGCAACAAGCACCTGATCCTAAGCTATGTAAGGCCAGTTGAGGGATTGGACCAGGAAGAACTTGAATGGATAATTGCCTGCATCGCGGTCATAGCTGATGAATATGACGATTTTCTGATTGAGAAATTTAACATATAGAAAATTCACTGACTTGCAAAAAATATGAGCGACCGCTCTATTGAAGATTATTGTTATCACCAGTCTCCTATTGGATTAATCAGAATGGGTGAAACTGGGGGTTTTCTGACGAGAGCTGATTTTGTTGAGCAAAGTCCTGAATCGGAACATTTTCAATCAGACAGTATACCAAACTCTAATACTTTGCTCAAAGATGCATGCAGACAGTTAGATGAGTATTTTGAAGGCAGAAGGCAAAAATTTGATCTGGCACTGAAACCACATGGAACAGATTTTCAACGCTCTGCCTGGGAATCACTGCTCCGCATACCATACGGTGAAACAAGGAGTTATCTGCAGCAGGCAGAGTCTATACGCAATCCCAGGGCAATACGAGCGATTGGACAGGCCAATTCACGTAATCCCATCTCCATCATTATTCCCTGCCACCGTGTGATTGGAAAAAACGGCTCCCTGACAGGCTACGCTGGAGGACTGGACCGCAAGACACGACTGCTTGCGCTGGAGCATCGCTTTATGCACGAACAAAATTATTAGAACGCATTTCACGGCCAATGGTAGTTGACTCCCCATGGCCTGTAATCACATTCGTTGCTTCATCCAGTGTATAAAGTTTTCCCTGGATTGACTGCTCGATTTTGCTGTAATCCCCGCCCCACAAATCTGTACGTCCAATTGATCCCTGGAAGAGAGTATCTCCAGCAATCAGCAGTTTTTGACTGTCAAATAAGAAGCACATCGAGCCAGGTGTGTGTCCCGGAGTATGCAGTGCTTTTCCCATAGTCTTTTCAATTTCTATTTCCTCATCATGCTCCAGCCATTGATCTGGCGGCGGAGCAGGCTCATAAGGTATTCCAAACATCCTGCATTGATCCTCCAGCTTATCCCATAGAAAAAAATCATCTTTATGCAGGGCCAGATTTGCTCCAGTTGCTTCCTTCATTTTTCCGGATGCCAGAAAATGGTCCAGATGGGCGTGTGTATGAATGATTCTCTCAACCTGCAGGTCCAGTTCAACCAATCTCTGCAGCAGCACTTCAGCATCACCACCTGGGTCGACAATAATTGCTTTCCTGCTTTCCGGATCTCCTAAAATAGTGCAGTTGCATTGCAGCGGTCCAACCGGTCTGGTTTCAACTATCAGTTCTGAGTAATTCATCAGGCAGTTACATTTTTTGAGACTTTGTTTTTTCCTCCTCTACTGCCTTTTGGAGGAGCTTCTTCAATAATTTTTTTGCAGGAAGCTTCATCAAGCCCTTCGGGTTCCACATCCTTTGGAATTTTATAATTGTTTTTCCCGGACTTAATGTATGGACCATAACGGCCATTCAATACCTGTATCTCACCAAAATCATGAATTACTCTTTTATTTTTTCTCTCAAGTCCTTCTCGTATGATTTCCACTGCCCGTGACAATTCAATGTTCATTGGATCTTCGCCTTTCGGAATTGAGAAATAATCTTTACCCAATTTTACATATGGACCATAACGCCCGTTATTGGCCGAAATCTCCTCCCCGTTTTCGTATTCCCCAAGTACACGAGGGAGGGCAAAACATTCCAGTGCCTGTTCCAGAGTTACATCATTCAAATTAAGACTGCTGGGAAGGGAAGCAAAACGAGGTTTTTCTTCATCTTCACGAGTTCCTATTTGAACCATAGGTCCATATCTTCCAATGCTGACACTTACTGGTTTACCGCTTTCAGGGTCAGTACCAAGTTCCCTGCGTTTCAGAACTTCAGCACGTGAAACCGATTTATCTTTCTCAACTACGTTCTGGTGAAAAGGCTCATAAAAATCTGTCATCATTTCTACCCAGTCTTCATCTCCCCTGGCAATACGGTCAAAGTTACGCTCAATCTCAGCAGTGAATCCCAGATTTACTATTTTTGTAAAATGATCTGTCAGGAAATCTGTAACAACTTCACCTATTGAAGTCGGTTTCAGTTTCTTTTCAGCAGTTAATTCCACATAGCCGCGATCCTGTATGGTTGAAATTGTTGGTGCGTAAGTGGATGGACGTCCAATACCTTCTGATTCCAGTTTTTTTACTAAGGATGCTTCTGTGTACCGAGGAGGAGGTTTGGTAAAGAGTTGTTCCAGAGATACAGGTTTTTGCGGATCTTTAAGAGCAAGCATCTGTCCCTGTTCCACTTTAGGCAGGATCACATCTTTTTCGCTGAGAGTATCTGACTGTTCTTCGTTTGTTTCGGCGTAAACCTGCAGGAATCCCGGAAAAACAACACGCTGCCCTTGTGCTTCAAACAAATATTCTTTTTCCAGCCCAGCCTCAATATTTATTGTCGTGCGTGCTATTTCCGCTGCAGTCATCTGTGAAGCAAGTGCACGCTTCCAAATCAGGCTGTACAGTCGAAACTGATCGGGACTCAAATGTGCCTGAACCATAGCAGGCTTTTGTGAGAAGTCCACCGGCCTGATTGCTTCATGTGCTTCCTGGGCGTTTACAGCACGGCTTTTGTATTTTCTTGGTTCCTTTAATCCATATTGCTGTCCATATTCTGAGTTTATAACCTCCTGCGCCTGTTGCAGTGCCTGCTCCGCAAGTGCAACCGAGTCCGTTCGCATGTAGGTGATAAGGCCTTCACTGTAATCAGGAATATCAAAATTACCCTCATAAAGCTGCTGGGCTACCACCATGGTGCGCTTAACAGAAAAACCAAGCTTGAGTGAAGCCTCCTGCTGAATTGTTGAAGTAGTAAAAGGGGCGCCTGGATTCCGATTTGCCATACGCTCTTTAATTTCGCTGACTACAAAGTTACCCTGCTTTACACTTGCTTCTATTGCGAGAGCCTCTGTTTCATTTCCGACTTTGGCAGGTTTGCCTCCAATTTTTTTCAAATCTGCGGAGAAATCTGTAAATTCTGCTCTGATCTTCCAGTATTCATCTGGTACAAATTTCCTGATTTCTCTTTCTCGCTCCACCAGGATATATACTGATACACTTTGTACTCTGCCTGCAGAAAGCCCTGGTTTGATTTTTTTCCAAAGCAATGGCGACAACTTATAACCTACCGCGCGGTCCAGAATTCTTCGTGCCTGCTGTGCGTTAACCAGCTGCTGATCCACATCCCTTGGATTTTCCAGGGCATTGATGATCGCGGATTTAGTAATTTCATGAAACACAATCCGTTTCACTGAACTGCTTTCAAGTCCCAGTGCCTCTAGCAGATGCCATGAAATTGCCTCACCTTCCCTGTCTTCATCAGTTGCCAGAAATACTTCAGTGTTCTTGTCAATTTGTTTTTTAAGATTTGCTACAACTTTTCTTTTTTCTTTGGAAATTTCATACTGAGGCATGAACCTGTTTTCAGGATCAAAACCAAGCTTTTTCGACGGCAGATCTCTGACATGACCCATTGAGGCCATTATTGTGTAATCCTTGTCCAGGAATTTGCTGATTGTGCGTGCTTTAGCAGGTGATTCAACAATGATGATTTTTTTTGCCATAATAAACAGTGTTTTAAGCAGCGGCTTTGAACAAGCTTCTCTTTTATATTTCTGACCTGGTGTGCACCACCTTGTCAATTAAACCATACTCAAGTGCTTCTTCAGCAGTAAACCAGTTATCTCTGTCAAGGGCTTTTTTTATTTCCTCACGGTTTTTTCCTGTTTGTTCAGCATACAGCTTAACCAGGTGATCTCGCGTCTTCAGTATTTCACGTGCCTGAATTTCACATTCGGTTGCACGTCCCTGGTAACCCATTAAAAGCGGCTGGTGAATCATGATTTTTGCCTGAGGCATTGCATATCTGCGACCCTTGTCCGCCGCCAGACTTAAAATTGAGCCCATGCTGGCGGCAAATCCGGTTACAATAGTTGTTACCGGACAAGAAATGAAATTCAACATATCAAAAATCGCGAATCCGGAAAATATTTCACCGCCTGGTGAATTGATGAATACGGTTACCGGCTGGTCGTTGCCTTCCTGCTCAAGCAGTACCAATTGACTCAAAACTTTTGAAGTTAATTTTGCATCAACCTGCTGTGAAATGACCACTGTGCGAGACTTCAGCAGCTTGCTGGCAAGATTGTCCATCTCTTGACTTTCTTCCTCTTTTTCCATTTCCATTTATTTTTCCTTTATTGCTCCTCAAATAATGTCAATTTTACAAGTTTCTTTCTTCAAGCTATTGGAGGAAAAATGTGTATGCAAGTTTTTTGTGGAATTTAACATGAGAAAACAATTTTAAAATGAGAATAAATTAAAAAGAATTATAAAGGCAGCAGCATCAATCTAGCTTCTTTGTAAAATTTTCATCTGAAAAAGACTGATCGCAGTGATTTGCCAAACTGTATTTGGGAGGTTTGCAGTCAAAAATCAGGCAGTCAGTATTTTTTTATGTGATCAGAGGTTTGTTTTGAAAACTGTGCAGCATTTCACTGGCCAGTTCCATTGTATTTTCTGTAATCTGCTGACCCCCAAGCAAATCTGCGAGTGCATGAATACGTTCACTCTCTGTATTGAGAGGATTTATCTTTGTAAACGTCTGATTATCCTGCATCTGTTTACTGACCAGATAATGATGTTCAGCGAAAGCGGCAATTTGTGGAAGGTGAGTCACACACAATGCCTGATGCCGTTCTCCAAGTTTGAACAGTTTTTTCCCCACTATTTCTGCGATTCCTCCGCTGATTCCTGAATCAACTTCATCAAAAATCAAAATTTCAACTGAATCAATTGAGGTAAGTACTGTTTTAAGCGCCAGCATTATCCTGGAAAGTTCACCGCCTGAGGCGACTTTAGCCAGGCTGCGCAGGTCCTGTCCGGGATTGACAGACAACAAAAATTCTACCTGGTCTATGCCCTTTTCAGTGCATGCATTATTGTCTTCATCAAGTGATGATGAAACAATTCGAGTTTCAAATATTGCCTTATTCATTCCAAGCTGCCTCAATTCATCTACAACCGCACGGTCCAGATCCTTAGCCTGCTTATGCCTTTCCCTTGACAGCTGTTCTGCGTGATTCTGAAGTTGTTTACTTAATGAAGCAATCTTTTCGGCAATCTGCTGCTGATCATCACCAAGCTGCTGCATTGAGTCATATTCCTTCAAGGAATCTTCATGCAATGTCTGCAGACCTTCCGCATCAGGCAGACTGAATTTACGGACAAAATGCTGTATTCGGCTGAGCCGCTCATTGATCCAGTTAAGACGCTGGGGGTCTGCTTCAAGTCTGTCGCAATAGTTAAGTAATCCCCTATAACTGTCTTCCAGTTGAAAAAATGCTGTCTCAATTCCTGCATGCATTTCAGCACATTCCGGATCAATCTGCTCCGCTTCTGACAAAAGTTTTCTTGAGATTTCAAGCTGCTCCAGAACTGATCCGTCCATCTCATGCAATTGATTTCTGACCTGCCCCAGAAGTGTGGTAAGTTTTTCAAAATGAGTCAGCCTGTTCTCTTCTCTGCGAAGTTCCTTATCTTCAGAGGGCTGATAATTCAACTCAGATAAATCTTCAATAACAGACTTAAGTTCTTCAAGGCGGAGCTCACGTTCAGCAAATTTTTTCTCTAATTCAATCAGCTCTTTCCTGGCTTCCTGAAGAGAACGATATGTATGCCCGACTTTTTTTCGCAGTGGAAGAAGCTTGCTGAAACCGTCAAGAAAATCAAGGTGAGTTGAAGTTTGGAACAAAGACTGATTGTCATGCTGACCGTGTATATTGATCAGCTGCCTGCCAACTTTTTTCAGAAAATCTGCAGTGACTGAATTCCCATTTATGAAACGCTTTTGTCTTCCCTTTTCGGAAACAATACAACGTATAATTATTTCATCATCAACAGCAATACCGGATTCTTCCAGTTCCCAGCGTACATTCAAATGACCACTCTGTTCTGAATCCTCCGTTAAAGAAAATATTGCCTCCACAACAGTCTGCTCCTGGCCTGAACGAATCATTGCAGAATCACCGCGATGTCCAAGCGCAAGCAGTATCGCGTCAATCATGATAGATTTGCCTGCCCCTGTTTCCCCGGTAAGAATGGAAAATCCTTTATTGAATTCAACATCAATTTCCTTGATAGTGGCTAAATTTTCAATTCTGAGCTGCAACAGCATTGATTACACGCTGATTACTAAAATGTAAATTAATGATGGATCAAACCTTAGGCACATGATGCCTCTATGGATTTTTTTGTCTTTTCTGGAAATCCGGTAATCTGATTTCATGATAGAATTTATCTGCCAGTTTTAGCAAAATAATACTCAACCGATATTGAAGAAATTTTAATCTGTATTTGCTTATCAAACCTCTGTTGATAAATTTAATCAATATGAAATAATGATCTTCATTGGAATTATTCACAATTGCTTTTTATGCATCATTTTTCCTGCAGCAGAGATCTCCTGCTTTGGTGCTTACACAAAAAATCAGGAATTTATTCATGAAAAATATAATAAAAAGGATCCCCTGAAAGATAAAAAAACAATAAAATAATAATGAATTAATCCATGAATTTCTAATTTAAATTATAAAAATGCCTGAACTTGATTTAGAAAAAAATGGTGACGTATTTGTTGTTACACTTGATAATCCTTCAACAGGAAACGCAATTAACACAGCATCACTGTCTGCCCACAGAGAGATATTGGCTGAACTTGAAACAGTCAAGGAAAATTCTGCGGTTGTTGTAACCAGCAGCGATCCAAAATCATGGTGTGTAGGTCTAGATTTTGACTGGATAAGGGAACAGAGCGAGCAGGAATTTGGGGAAACATTCAGGGAAGTTGAAGAAGTGTTTGAACGCTGGGCTTTGCTTTCTCTTCCCACTATTGCCTGTATAACAGGACACTGCATTGCTGGAGGTGCTTTTCTGGCCTCAGTAATGGACTTCCGTTTGATGCGGGCTGACAGAGGCTGGTTTGCATTTACTGAAATCGATGTGAAAATCCCTCCATCTCCAAAACTTTATCTGATGGCAGATTTGCTGCCCAACAAACAGGCTGTGCGTGAACTGCTACTTACCGGGAGAAGGGTTGGAGGAGATGAGGCACAAAAACTGGGTCTGGTTGATGAGTCCCATCTGCAGGAGAAATTGCTGCCCCGTGCCATGGAGTTTGCTCAGCAACTGGCCCAAAAAGACTTGGAAACATACAGAAAAATCAAGCACCTCCTTAAACGCGATCTTGTTGAGCAATAACAGTAGGATAATACTGGAGATATTACTGCAGTCATGCAGACAGGTGTTTTTGCCCCTGTCATTCAGTAAATTTCCAGGCTGAGTCTTTTTTCATAATCAAGCAGATCATTCCAGCCTGGACGAAAGAAAAACACTCCTTCTTTCTGAGGCATGCCCCGCAAAAAAATATAGAGAACTCCCCCAAACCTGTTTTCAAATTTTTCTTTAGTATCAAGTTTAAACCAGTAAGAAGTGGCGAGCGTGTATATTTGCAGCTGGAGCATATAGCGCTTCATTACCTCGTTTTCCAATGTTTTTGGATGATAGTCTGCCAGCGTATTGCTTTTCCAGTCTATCAAATATATCCGGCCTTTGTGTTCAAATACAAAATCAATTGAGCCCCGCAGAAAGCCCTTATCCACATTCCACTCCCCGAGTATCAGTTCAGCTTCTTTTTTCAGTTCTTCTGAGTCTTTGCTTTTTAAAGAACCATTTGAGGGAATTGGAAAATAAAAATCGGCTTCACGCAAATTTTGCTCACAATAAGCAAGCTCAACTTGTTCAGAGTCCTGAGCTATTCCCAGCCTGACAGGTGTATGCATAGTGCTCCAGATAATCTCAGCTATGACCGGAACAGTTTCCGCAGAACGTTGATGACGCTCCCGGATTGAGTCAATCTGTGTCCGGACAAGAGGCTGTTCCAGCCAGTTCTGCGGTGAAGTGCTGATGCGAATCGTTTCAAAATCAAGATGCTCAAGCAGTTCATGCATCATGTTTCCGGTTTGAGTGCCGCCTGGCAGCAGGTCATTTTTTGTTTCTTCCTTGTTTGATTCCCATGCATAAGAATTGGATTCATCTTCTGTATCCGGACTCTGCTGATGAACATGTTCATCATCTTCCCTGCGCTCATTCAGCTGACTCTCTGTCCTGATTTCCACTGGCAGAACTGTTACTGCTTCGCCAGCTGTTTCTGTTGCATGCTGTTCTTCTTTCCTGCTGCTCATGCCGCTGAATGAACTTACAGCAAAGCCTCTTTTTTTGCGCCGCAACTGAGCTAAGGATTCCTCCACATTTTTAACTTTATCCAGTAAACCCTGAGTTTCCGACAGTTTTGGGATTTCCCATCCTGTAAGCTTTTTCTGTTCTTCAACTTCGAAAAATTGCTCAAGGCCTGAAACCGGCTGCCCGCAAAGACTTCGACTGAATGGAGAAATCCCCCGCACCCCTGGCATTCCTGAATCAATCGTTGTTAATCTGTCGTTGATCACTGCGTAGTCCCCACTTACTTTGCAGACAGGCCTACCAGCATTTCCTTCAATAAATCCCACGTAGGGCAAATATAGACGTGCACACGCCCTGGTCATGGCAACATAGAGCAGACGCTGCTTTTCTGCTTCCAACTGCCAGCGAAATTCTTCGGGCACATCCCTGCTTAGAAAATCAATTACAGGATTTTCTGCTTCATCATGGTAAAAATGGATTGAGTCCTTTTTATTTGCTGTCAACCCTCCAAACAAAAATACCACAGGAAATTCGAGCCCTTTAGAGGCATGTATTGTCATCAATTGAACAGCATTCCTCTCACTTTCCAGCCGAAGCAAATTTTCATTTTCTCCCGGATCTTCCTGGCCATCAATGAACCTCTTTAACATTAAACTCAATTCATGCAAATCAAGATGATTTTCCAAAACTTGCCTTATCAGTACCTCAAATAAATGAGTGTAATTTGTTACGCTTCTCTCATCACCAGACAGAAATAATTCCCGCTCAACCATCCTGGTGCGCAGCAAAATCTGGTCAAACATTTTTCTGAACTGCCTGGATTCTGCCAGCGCTTTCCATTCATGCAGAAGATTTGTTAAGTCGGAATCATCAAACGATCTTTCAGCCAGGTCCTGAATATTTATTCCAAAAAATCTTGTCAACCGTACTTTTGCTGTACGTGAATGGTCATTGGGATGGTTTATTGCTTCCAGAAGGTCATAAATATCGCGTGCTTCGCGTCCGGCAAATAACCCCTTTTGCTTATAGAACGCAAAGCTTATTCCGCATGCGCGAAGTGCTTTGCCAATTTTTTCCCCTTCACTTGCTTTGCGGAACAGCACACAAATGTCCTGTTCGCGCAAATAATTTTCACCTGCCTCATTTTTCCAGACCGGCCTTTCTCTTTCAGGAGATCCTTTTGCAAGCAGCTTTTTTATTTCCAACGCGATTGCATCAGCAAATCTTGAAGTGGCAAGTTCAGCCTGATCATCCAGAAAAAGCTCCAATACCACATTTTTATCAGACGCTGAAACTGCTGCTCCGTACGCTGATTCCGCAGACTTTAATAAAGCATCCTTTCCGTAAAATCTCTGACCATTTAAGGAATATAATGCGTTCAGCATTCCCTCAGACAATCCAGGATTTTGCAGCCTGCTTTGGTCTGCCAGTTTTTTTCCAGAGACTGTAAACTGTGGCAGCAGCTCAAGCAGATGGACAGCACTTCGGTTGTTAGTAAGGTCTTTAAGTTCCAGTTCAGGTTTGCCGCATCCGACATTAATATATTCAAGCCCTTTCTCCTCAGGCAGCCAGTAGCTGCTCCCGAATATATGATTAAGCCCGCACAGAAGCAATTCTGAGGAGCGAAAGTTTTTTGTCAATGAAACCGGCGCCTGTGAGTAATTTTCTGCAAAGATTCTCCTTGCCTGCATATAGGTGAAAATGTCTGCTCCACGGAAAGAATAAATAGCCTGTTTTGGATCACCAATTACAATCAGGTTATGTTCAGGGCTTTCCAAAAATATTTTGCGGAAAATATTCCATTGACGGTGATCGGTATCCTGAAACTCATCAACAACCGCACAAGCATATTTTTCACGAACGACCTTAGTCAATGCTGTAGGTGTCGTACTGTTTTCCCTGGGATTAACCTGTTCCTCAACCAGGTGAAGCAGGTCGTCATAGTCGAATATACCCTGTTCCATCTTTGTCTTTCTCAGTGCGCTGCGTACATTCCCAAGTACCTTTTGTATAACCCACGCTCTTAAAATTTTCCCGGGTTCACCAACGAGGTTGTGACGCTGAAACAGTTTTTCACAATCAGCGACGGCGCTGATCCAGTCAAGTTCTGCTTTTGGGAATTCCTGCGGACTTAACCATTTTTCTCCGCCCCTCAATGTTTGTCTGCATTTTGGCCTGGTAACCTTGTCAAGTTCAATGCTCAAAAGGATATAAAAAACATCCTCAATGCTCCCCACAGTGTGCCAATCACTAAGTGTTTGCAGCAGAAGTTCAAGGTTTAGCATTATATTTTTTTTCGAAGTACCATTCAGTGCGGTTGCATTGAATGCGGAAATTATTGGATGCCCAGCAGAACCGTCTTTGTGCAGTCTTAAGTCCCTCTCAGCTAATACTTTCCAGAGTTCTGAAAATTCCCTTAGAAAAACTTCAAAGGAGGGAAACATTGGAACAAACTTTCCTCTTCTTGGAAGCAGGTTCTTAATCTCACTTTCCAGGTTATGCAGATAACCATCTGACTGTTTTACATAAAGCGAAAAAAGCCTGGAGACAGGATTGTTGTTTGAGAGCAGTTCTTTACGCAAATAACGACGAAACACCTCCGGAAAAAGCAGGTTGTTATCAGCCAGCTGCTGATCAAAAAGCTGTCGGTTTTCAAAAGCAAATTCCTGCAGAATTCGTTTACAGAAGCCGTGTATTGTGTATACCGGAACAGAATCAAAATCCAGCAATGCTGCCTTGACCTGATCTCTCTGGACTTTATTTATTTCCCAATGTGATCCTTCCGGAACATTCTGGAATTCACTAAGTTTGTTTTCGCAGGCGTCTGAAATCTCCCTCAGTTTTGTACGGAGCCTCAGCCTAAGTTCAGTAGTGGCTTTATCAGTGAATGTAACAATTAATATGCTTTTTAAAGGTATGTTCCTGGTAAGCATCAATTCCAAAACAAGCTCAACCAGCGTAAATGTTTTTCCGGTGCCAGCTGATGCTTCAATCAAAAGCCTGTTTTTGTTTCTCTGGAATATTTCCTCTGGTCCGTTTTTTCCTGAAGAATTTTCCCGAACAGTTTGGAACAATTCTGACTGTCTTCGAATGTAAACCGGACCTGTATAATCTGTTTGTGACATAAAGAAGTTTGCTTCTGTTAAAGTCCCTGCATTTTAATACAGCAAACTGTATAATTCAAATATACAAATTCTCCATTAAGCTAAATGACTTGTCCTTGATTGCCGTTCAAAATAGGCTGTATACTCGTGAATTAAGAAAGTTTTTTGACGAAAAAATCAGCAGCAGATGCTCTCCAGCGACTACATTGCCAACTTGACAGATCATTTGCAGCAGGCAGTGCTGGCGGTCGACCAAACAGGAGTGATAGTCTATTGTAATGATTCTGCTTCCCAGTATTGGCAGCGAGGCATGGAACTCTTGCTTGGCAGGCAAAACACGGATTTGTTTCATGCAGACCTGCTGATTCAGCAAAAAATAAGGGAAGTCCTAGATTCCGGCAAGGTTTGTCGGCTTGGTGGATATGTGCTGCAGACACCCCCCCTGCAGGAACGCGGGGCAGAAATTGTAATCGCCCCCGTTAGAAATGAATCCGGAATGGTTGATCAGGCAGTAATAACACTTTTGGAAAGTACTGCCCATCAGGAATTCCAGGCAAGAGAACTTGAGGAGAAGTTAGCCAGCTCACTTGGTGAACTTGCAGGGGCAATGGCGCATGAAATACAGAACCCGCTCAGCGGAATCAAGGGTATGCTTCAGCTGCTGCAGCGTGACCTGCAAAACACAAAAATCAAAAATGGTTCCATCAGCATGATGCTGAATGAACTTGACCGTGTGGAACGCCTGCTGAAACAGCTGCTGCTTCACTCTGGTCCGATGCCTCTGGATTCATCCAGATTTAACATTCATGAACTGCTGAATACGGTTATTCAATTTGAAAAAAATTCTGTACCCGGAATCAAGTTTAAGAGAATTTATGACACTTCTCTCCCCGAGATCAAGTCTGACCGTGATAAACTGCACCAGGTATTTTTAAATCTCCTTAGGAATGCGGCGGAGGCGTCAGCAGAAAATTCAACAGTAACTGTTTCTACAAGATTTTGCGGGAAATGGGAGCTTACTGGAACTAATCTTGATCCGGAGCTGAATTATACTTTAGTTAATGTGGAAGACGAAGGAGCAGGGATTGCTCCCGAGAACCGAGATAAATTATTCAAACCGTTTTTTACCACAAAAAAAGAAGGACATGGTCTTGGATTGTCTATCTCCTTCAGGCTTGTAAAGTCGCTGGGGGGAATGTTGAGCTATACCCCTCGTGATTCAGACGGTTCAGTGTTTCAGGTGTTTTTGCCTGACCGTACACCGGACAAAGTTTAACAATATGCTTTAATCTTTAACATTAACTTATTTTTCATTTTCATTCCCCAGGAAACACAGCACATACCTGAAATCTTATGGAATTGTTTAATAATTTTGCTTACACTCTGCTCCTATCCGCAGGGAAACGAGGGACCACCAAAATCAAAATGATTACCTCTGGATTTTTTCATTTCATAATTGCAGTTATAGCTGAGTTAGAGGATCTCAGACTTTCAAAGAATGAATCAGCTTAAAATATAATTTAGAAAAGGAAATACATGAAGAATAATGATCCAATTGTAATTGCTGGTATGGCACGAACCCCCATGGGAGGCTTTCAGGGTGTTTTAAGAGAAGTAACCGCTCCTGAGCTGGGAAGTTTTGCAATACGCGCTGCATTGGAGCGCAGCGGGGTACAGGCTGAAGACATAGATGAAGTGCTTATGGGCTGTGTTCTTCCTGCAGGAATGGGGCAGGCTCCGGCAAGACAGGCTTCACTGGGTGCAGGAATTCCAAATGCTGCAGGCTGCACTACTGTCAACAAGATGTGCGGTTCCGGTATGAAAACAACCATGATGGCACACGATGCCTTGCGTGCTGAGACCAATGAAATCATGGTTGCCGGAGGAATGGAAAGCATGACAAATGCACCTTATATTTTGCAGAAGGCACGGTCAGGACAAAGACTTGGCCACGGGGAAATGAGTGATCATATGTTTCTGGATGGCCTTGAAGACGTTTATGAAAAAGGCACTCTTATGGGTGTATTCGCGGAAAGAACAGCCAAATCCTATGGATTTACGCGAGAGGAACAGGATGAGTTCGCAATCCGCTCCCTAACTCGAGCAAAAACTGCAATCGAGGATGGAAGTTTCAAAGAAGAAATTACGCCGGTTTCCTTTCAGGATCGTAAAGGAGAAACAGTTGTTGAAAAAGATGAACAGCCTCTTTCAGCAAACCTTGAAAAAATTCCCAGGCTTCGTCCTGCCTTTGAAAAAGAAGGTACTGTAACCGCAGCAAATTCCTCATCAATTTCTGATGGAGCAGCAGCACTTGTGATGATGAGTGAATCCACAGCCAAAAAACGTGGACTGACCCCGTTGGCGAGAATTCTTGGTCACAGCAGTTTTGCCCAGTCACCAGACTGGTTTACCACTGCTCCCATAGGTGCAATCAAAAAATTATTGGAGAAAGTCGGGTGGGCCACGCATGACGTTGAGCTTTTTGAAATAAACGAAGCATTTGCCACAGTCACAATGGCAGCAATGAAGGATCTTGACCTGCCTGCGGAAAAAGTAAACATTCATGGCGGAGCTTGCGCGCTTGGACATCCGGTCGGTGCCTCCGGAACCAGGATTCTTGTCACGCTTATCTCGGCTCTGCGAAAATACAACAAAACGCGTGGTGTTGCCAGCCTTTGCCTTGGAGGAGGAGAAGCTACTGCAATGGCAGTGGAAGTGTTGTCCTGAGTAAATAATTTATTGCAAATTCACATATTTACAGCTAGTATTAGCTGGTTGTAAATTCAGCACTGCCGGTAAAATTTTTTAATAAACTGGATGTAAATCCGGCAAAGCCTGCATGTCCGAAGAGATTATATTTCACCATAATTTAATCTGTATCTTCTGACAACTGAATCTCAACTAACAAAATTGTTTTTCTGGATGGCGGGCGTAGCTCAGCTGGTAGAGCGCTGGATTGTGATTCCAGTGGTCGAGGGTTCAAATCCCTTCGCTCGCCCCATATAGTCATGTCCAAATTCAGCAGAAAACATTAATTTCTTCCATACATTTTCTCACCGCGGGCGTAGCTCAACTGGATAGAGCATCAGACTTCGGATCTGAGGGTTGAGGGTTCGAATCCTTCCGCCCGCGCCAGTACTTATCAGTATTGGTAGCATTATTTTCAATTATTCCTACCTCTTTCGTTCCAATGCGAAATAAAATTGTTTAATAACAAGCACCGATTAAAAGATTAGAATGTCCGGAGGACATGCTTGGTGCTAATCCATAAAATGGAGTTAATAAAATGATTCAAAACAAATTGTGATTTTCTCTTGCTTAATTATTTACTACCCTATAGCTTGATTGTTTTTGTGTCTAACTGAGCTTGCTTAGTCTATTATGGCAAGCATAATATTAATCTTTAATGGAGAAAGACATGCGTGATTTGTTGCTTAAAGTAATAGTAATAATATTCTCACTATCAGTAGCAGTTAACTCTTTATTTGCAGAAACATACAAGGTTGCATTAGATGGAACATTTGCTCCTCATGCAATGCCAAAAATGGATGGTGGTGTTGAAGGTTTCAATGTAGATTTAGCCAATGAAATTGGAAAGAGATTGAATGTAAAGATGGACATAACCGCGGCACAATGGTCAGGATTAATACCCGGCATGCAAGCAGGAACTTATGATTTTTTGGTTGCTCCAACAACATTGACCGAGTCAAGATCAAAAAGCATGCTTTTTACTGAAGGTTATTTAAATACTGACTTTCAATTTGTTGTTAAGGCAGGCACAAAACCTATCACTGGCTTAAAGCAATTTAGAGGAAAAATTATATCTGTAAATAAAGGATCAGCTTACGATAAATGGGCACGAGGATTACAGAATAAAATAGGATGGAAGGTTGAATCATATGGTACTAATACAGATGCTGTTCAAGCTGTTATATCCGGACGAGCTTTTGCTAATGTAGCCGGCAATACTGTTTCTGCATGGGCAGTAAAAAAGAACCGCCAGATACAACTTTCATATTTACATTCCACAGGTAAGGTTTTCTCAATGCCTTTTCGAAATAACAGCATCGAACTTAGGAATAAAGTTGAAAATGTTCTTGAATGCATGAAACTTGACGGCACATTTGCAAAAATGAGTGAAAAATGGTTTGATGTTACTCCAGCACCTGGTTCTGCAGCAGTAACAGTGCATGCAGGTTATGGCCAGCCTGGATTTGATGGTTTTGTTTCAACTCCTCACGTTCCAAATTGTAAATAAATTTACAAAATCAAAACTGCTTTGACAGCCAATGTTGAAGCAGTTCTCCTCACCTAATTAACCTGGATTACTCAGACTTAATATTATTGAGTTTCCAATAAATAATCTGATCATAACTTCAAAATAGACCATATATACTGTGGAAACAGATAATTTTATTCTAAAGATCAGAGGTTTAAAAAAATCTTTTGGAAACCTGGAAGTATTAAAGGGAATTGACTTTGATGTCAGGCCTCAAGAGTTAGTTTTTATTATTGGACCATCTGGGTCGGGAAAAAGTACATTGCTTCGCTGTTTTAATTTACTGGAAACCCCCACTGAAGGATCTATTATTGTTGACAATGTAGACATGCAGTCGGAATCAACAAACATAAACCAAATGCGCAGAAGTATTGGAATGGTTTTTCAGCAATTTAATCTTTACCCGCATCTTACAGTGTTGGGTAATATTACCTTAGCATTGAGAAAGGTTAGTCGAAAAAACAAACGCCTGGCTGATGAAATTGCCATCAAAATGTTGGAACAAGTGGGGCTTTTAGATAAAGTTGATCATTTTCCTTCAGAACTGTCCGGAGGCCAGCAACAGCGGGTCGCTATTGCCAGGGCAATGGCGCTTCAACCCAAAATCATGCTTTTTGACGAACCTACAAGTGCGCTGGATCCTGAATTGGTTGGCAGTGTCCTTAAGGTTATAAAACAACTACGTGAACAGGGTATGACAATGGTTGTAGTCAGTCACGAAATGAGATTTGCACGTGATGCAGCTGACAGAATCGTTTTCATAGACGAGGGTAAAATAATTGAAGAAGGCACACCAGAAAATATATTTGAAAGTCCTACTCATTCAAGAACCAAAGCATTCGTTTCTGAGATAACAAGATAGGATTGAAAGTGCCAACGAATAACAGGTGGAATGAATTCATTGAAACCTTCTTTAGAGCTGATCTAATTGATGAGTATTACTATGCTATTTGGGAAGGCATTCAGGTTACTTGTTATATTGCAATATCAGTAGTTTTTACAGGTATATTACTGGGACTAATCTTAGCATTTGTTCGATCATATAGAATTAAATTTATTAATTTTATTATAATAATTTTTGTAGATCTCACAAGAGCGTTACCTCCACTAGTTTTAATTCTTCTTTCATATTTTGGACTCCCTACGATTGGAATTAACCTATCAAGTTTTCTTGTATTATGGTTAGTTCTGTCAATTGTACTGGCGGCTTTTTCTGAGGAAATTTTCTGGGCTGGAATTTTATCCATCAGAAAAGGTCAATGGGAGGCCGCACGCTCAACGGGTCTTAGTTACGCGCAAACATTGATTTATGTAGTCATTCCTCAGGCAGTTCGAATGACAGTCGCGCCAATCACAAACAGAACCATTGCAATTACAAAAAATACGGCATTGGGGATGGTAATTGGTGTTTCGGAAATCCTGGGCCAGGCATCAACAGCTCAATCCTTTTCAGGGAATGCAACTCCGTTAATGATGGGAGCTATTGCATATATATTGCTTTTTGTACCCGTCGTTTTACTTGGTCGATGGATTGAAACTCGATTTTCCTGGAGTCGAATATAATGGATTTACTCATCGAAAACTTTTTCAACATTAAAATTATGTCCGAAGCTTTCCCCTTTTTAGTTCGGGGTTTAAAAACAACACTTTTACTTTGTGTAATAGTTATTCCTTTAGGCCTAATTGGCGGTCTCCTGGTTGCGCTTTTGACAAAGATAAAAATAAAAATAATATACTATACAATAATATTTGTAATTGATTTTTTTAGAGCTGTACCACCACTGGTCTTGCTTATATTCATTTACTCTGGTCTTCCCTTTGCGGGAGTAGAATTATCTCCACTTTTAGCTGTATGCCTCAGTTTTTTTCTTAACAACTCTGCTTACTATGCAGAAATATTTCGAGCTGGAATTGATAGTATTGGAGTTGGACAAATGCATGCAGCCCGTTCCACAGGATTAAATTATATTCAAAGCATGATTTATGTTATATTGCCACAATCAATAAGAAATGTTCTGCCTGACCTGTTAAGCAATTCATTGGAAGTTGCTAAATTAACCTCGATTGCTAGTGTAGTTGCCTTACAGGAGTTGTTATACTCAGCAGATATGGCTCGTTCAATTACCTATAACTCTTCTCCTATTATACTGGCTGCAGGAATGTATTTAGTTATGTTGTGGCCTGTTGTGAGAATACTCAGTCGTCTTGAGCACCGTGTGACGGAATAAAACATTAATGAGAAATATCACAATTGCAGCCGCCCAAATGGGGCCTATTCAAAAAGAAGAAAACCGTGATCAGGTTGTTAACCGGATGATAAAGTTGATGGATGCTGCAAAACAAAGTGACGCGGACCTAATTGTTTATCCTGAATTAGCCCTGACCACTTTCTTCCCGCGGTATTATATGGAGGATCAGGTAGAGGTTGATTTGTGGTTTGAATCTGAAATGCCCAATGCCGCAACACTTCCACTTTTTAAAAAAGGGGGAAATTATGGTATGGCCTTCACATTCGGTTATGCCGAACTGACTCGTGAGGGGAAGCATTTCAATACCAGTATTTTTGTGAATAATACAGGCAGCATCATCGGTAAATATCGTAAAGTACACCTTCCGGGGCACAGCGAATATGATCCAAGCCGTGATTTTCAACACCTGGAAAAACGGTATTTCCTGCCAGGAGATTTGGGATTTCCCGTTTATCGTTCCATGGGGGGAATTTTGGGGATGTGTATTTGTAATGATCGCCGCTGGCCGGAAACATATCGAGTTATGGGGCTTAAAGGAGTTGAACTAATTACACTTGGCTACAACACACCATCCTTCAATTCACAAAAATCTGCTGAGGGACCGGAAGACCGTATCTTCCATAATAGATTGGTACAGCAGGCTGGTGCCTATCAAAACAGCACATGGGTTGTCGGTGTTGCAAAAGCAGGGATTGAAGACGGTCATCCACTGATTGGAGGTAGCATAATTATTGATCCCAATGGAAAAATTGTTGCGGAAGCAGAAACAGAGGAAGACGAACTGATTGTTCACACCTGTAATTTAGACAATTGTACATTTGGCAAAAAAACTGTATTTGACTTTTCAAGGCATAGAAGAACAGAGCATTATAGCATCATCACAGCGAAGGCAGGAGAAGTTGAACCAAAAGAAGAAGATGTTTCTTGATTTTGAGAAATTAGAACCAAAAAGCCGTTACAAGCTTATAACTGCCTCAATTGTACCTAGACCAATTGCTTTAGTAACAACAAGGAACAAAGACGGGAGTATAAATGCAGCACCGTTTAGTTTTTTTAATGTTTTTTCTGAAGATCCTCCCTTAGTTGTACTTGGCCTTCAAACTAAACCTGATAAAAGCCTTAAAGACACGACCAGTAATATTCGAAATACCGGTGAATTTGTGGTTAACCTTGTAGATGATAAAATGGCAGAAAAAATGGTAGTATGCGCTGCAGATTATCCAAAAGGGGAAAGTGAACCTGTTCATGCAGAGTTAAATTTATCTCAATCAAAAAAAATTAATGTTGATTATATCACCGAATCTCCATTTAGTTTTGAGTGCAAAAGAATAACAGTACTCCAATTCTCAAATACCAGGGACCTCGCAATTGGTGAGATTATGGGCATGCACGCCAGGAAGAGCCTGATTGACTTGAAAAATTACCATGTTAATTGGAGTAAATATCATCCTATTGGAAGACTTTTTGCCTCGCATTACATTTACACAGACAACACCTTGTCAATGAAGATACCCCCAGTAAAAAAATAAATTTAAAATTAATAGAATTTTAATTGTTATGAAAAATACAGGTTTTATTGATGAGCAATCACAGGGTGTTTTTATCATTTCCACGACTCCATTTTCAAAAGATGGATCTATTGACTTAGATAGTGTTGATTCACTCGTAGAGTTTTATATCGAAAAAAGAGTTTCCGGAATGACAATCCTCGGAATGATGGGGGAAGCCAACAAAATCTCCGCAAATGAATCAGAAATTTTTGTCAAACATTTTATTGAGAGAGTTAATAACCGGGTCCCAGTTTTAGTTGGTGTTTCGGATGCAGGACTCCAAAACCTTATGTGCCTTTCTAAATTCAGTATGGACTCAGGTTGTGCCGGTGTGATGGTGGCACCCATATCAGGATTAAATACTGAAAAAAAGTTGTACGGATACTTTGCTCAGGTATTTGATGCGCTAGGACCGGACATACCAGTTTGCTATCAGGATTATCCCCAGTCAACCGGCGTGCATATATCCGTGGAATGCTTTAACAGACTTGTAAAGGATTTCCCTCAATTAGTCATGTTGAAACACGAGGATTGCCCGGGGCTTGAGAAACTAACACAAGTCCGAGATACTGCAAAATCTCAAAATTTGAGGCGCGTATCAATATTGACTGGCAATGGGGGCTTATACCTTCCGCAAGAGCTTGCACGGGGAGCTGATGGTGCAATGACCGGGTTTGCTTATCCGGAAATGCTGGTTGAAGTGGTTTCATTGCATGCTGAAGGAAAAACAGAACAAGCTGAAGATCTTTTTGATGCATACCTTCCACTAGTCCGCTACGAACAACAACCCGGGTTCGGACTGGCAGTCAGGAAGGAGGTGCTGAGACAGCGTGGAGCGATTGCCTGTGCTCTAACCCGTTCTCCAGGGCCAAGCTTAAGTCAAAGTGATTACAGTGAACTTTCTCAGCTGATTAATCGTTTAGAACGCAGATTAAATGAAATGGGGCGGCAAACAAAATAAGAATGAGCATAGATATGAAACAGTTTGATCTTTTAATTAAGAATGGAACGATTTACACGGCTGTGGAGACCTTTGATGCAGACATCGCTGTAAAGGATGAAAAAATCACTGCAATCGGGCAAAACCTTGGCAATGCAGAACGGGTAATCGATGCTGAGGGAATGCTGGTTCTCCCTGGTGGAATTGATGCCCACTGTCATATTGAGCAGGAATCGTCCACCAGGATCATGACTGCCGACGATTTTTACTCGGGCAGTGTTTCAGCAGCATTCGGGGGGAATACTACTTTCTTGCCATTTGCCGCACAGCACAAAGGACAAAGCCTTCGGGAAGTTGTTGAGACCGCACGCGATCGTGCCCGCGTCAAATCAGTGATCGACTACGGTCTGCATCTCATCGTTTCTGATCCCACGGAAAAGGTTCTTGAGGAGGAACTGCCTTCCCTGATAAAGGAAGGTTACACCTCTTTCAAGGTGTACATGACCTACGAGATGCTGAAGATCAATGATCGAGAGATGCTTGATATCCTGGCACTTGCCCGCAAGAACGGTGCAATGACAATGGTTCACGCTGAAAACAATGAGGTCATTACTTGGATCACGGAACGTTTATTAACAAGAGGCTACGACGCCCCAAAGTTCCACGCAGTAAGCCACACACCAATTGCAGAAAGTGAAGCTTCAAGGCGCGCGATTGACCTTGCCCGTCTGGTCGATGCCCCCTTGCTAATTGTACACGTCTCGGAACCTGAAGCCGCCCATGCCATACTAGAGGCCCGCAACAATGGCTTGCCAATCTATGGTGAAACATGCCCGCAGTACCTTTTTCTTACTGCCGAGGATCTGGATAAAAACGGAATGGAAGGTGCAAAATATTGTTGTTCCCCTCCTCCCAGAGACAAGGAGTCACAGGAAGCAATCTGGCTTGGGTTAAAAAATGGGACCTTTCAGGTATTTTCCTCTGATCACGCTCCCTATCGTTTTGATGAAAGCGGCAAGTTCTACTCAGGAGCAAACCCCACCTTTAAGAAGATCGCAAACGGTGTCCCGGGCCTTGAAACAAGGTTGCCGCTTTTGTTCTCTGAAGGAGTTCTGAAGGGCAGAATTACCCTGAACGAATTTGTAGCCCTTACCTCTACCAACGCATCCAGAATCTACGGACTCTATCCACGCAAGGGTTCGCTCGCAATCGGAAGTGACGCAGACATTACAATCTGGGATCCCAAATGGGAGAGAACCATAACGCAGGACATGCTCCACGACAATATGGACTACACTCCCTATGAAGGCATGGAAGTGACTGGTTGGCCAAGGACCGTTATCATTCGTGGCCGGGTAGCGGTTGAGGATGAAACTCTGAAATTGGATCGCGGTGCAGGAGAATTCCTGAAACGCACTCCAGCCCAACCCAGGTTGGAACCACTTTCTTCTTCGCCTCTCAGTCCCTTACGAAATTTTGGTGCAAATCTACTGTAAAGAACTTGAACCATGCCGATTGAAAAACCGCAAATACTGGTTATCAACCCTAACTCAAACGAGGCCGTCACAGAGGGAATGGCTAAAGAGTTGGGGGCATTTAATTTTTCAGATGGTCCTGAAATAGTTTGTGTGAGCTTGACTCAAGGACCGTTTGGCATCGAAAGTCAGGCTGATGTAGAATCTGTGAAACTGCCTTTGCGGAACATGGTTTCTGAACGCAAGGATATTGCTGCCTTTGTGATCGCCTGCTATTCTGATCCGGGATTACAGGTATGCCGTGAAGCAACAGCCAGTCCTGTTTTCGGCATTCAGGAATGTGGAGTGCTGGCCGCAATGGCGCAAGGAGACAGGTTTGGTGTCATTGCTTTGCAAGAGCGTTCTGTACGCCGTCATCTCTTGTACTTGAGGCAAATGGGAGTTATAGGACGGTTTGCAAAAGAACGTGCAGCTAACCTTTCGGTTGAGGAATGTGCTAGTGGCATAAAAACATTTGACAAACTTTGTAATGTTGCACAGCAGTTAAGGGATGAAGATCAGGCTGATACAATTATTCTGGGTTGCGCTGGCATGGCTTCCCACCGATCAGGTTTGGAATCAAGAATAGGAATTCCAGTGATTGACCCTGTGCAGGCTGCAGTTTCAATGGCCATGCACACCGTGATCAGCAAAAGTTAGAATAACCCGAATTTTCCTTAGGGCGTAATTAAACACGCCATAGATTGCTTAGCTTAAAACAGTTTTTAAATTACACCACGATCTTTACAAATGTCTGGAATTCGGCCGTTTTTTTATCTGATGCTGGGATGAGTTTCATTGAATTTATTCTCTGTTCGGCAAGACTCATCTGCTGGAAAAGAAAGTCTTTTTTATTCTGAGGGTGATCATGAATGTAGAGCTGAGTTGTTAAAAAATTATTACCTTCGCTCCAAAGTTTCATGTGGATGTGCGGGGTTCTTCCAGGATATTCAGTTGGAACTATGGTACGGAAGAAAAACCGCCCATTCCGGTCTGTTTTAGTCCGCCCCAATCCCTGAAATTTTTTGTCCATGATATCCCTGGCAAATGAACCCGAATGCAGATAGACGCCGTTTTTGTCGGTTTGCCAAATCTCAATGGATACTCCTTTAACAGGTTGAGAATCAAGGTTTACCAGAATGCCGTTCAGGATTAAGATCTTTCCCTCGGCTTCAACTAAGGTATCCCCGTTTTTTACAAGATCGTTGTCAGTGTCTTCCGGAATTCTGTCTGGATAAAAAGGCCCCTCACCCTGCCATGGAGTTCTGGTCAGGCTGCCATAAGAAATACCTGGAATAATTAGCGCTCCACACAACGTAAACAAAGTTCTTCTATAAACCAGCACTACTAAAAATATAAAATCTAATTTTTTAAAGATTTCTTAAAAAACTTTTCCGGATTGAAGGTATAAGATTTCCGGACATTTCCAGGAGTTGAGAAATACACAGTTCAGCAATCCATCATTGTTTCTTCCGACAGTTGATCCACAACAGCTTCCAAACTGTCGGTTCGATCATAGCATGAAAGCTGTCTATCCGCACTTGAACCTTCTTTGAGCAGGGTGAATATGTATTCAACATCCTTTCTAGTTCCAAGAGGATCAAGAACATCGTCAACCAACTCAATCAATTCACTTGCCAATTCACTTACTGAAACCTCGGTCTGCTTGCCAAAATCTATGAGTTTGCCTTTGACACCATCTTTAATTGCACGCCATTTGTTTTCAGCAATCATGGAACTCCTGTATGTACGCCATGATTGATTCAGCCGACGAAGCTTGATCAGCTTAGCCACTAATGACTGAATTAAAGCAGCAATGGCGATAACTTCATTGACCCTGGTGGTACAGTCGCAAATTCTAAATTCGAGGGTGGGGAATTTTGGATGAGGGCGGATATCCCACCAGATTTTAGTTGCTTCATCGATACAGCCGCACTTGATCAGAGTATTGATGTACTCATCATATTCTACATATGAATTAAACATTTCCGGAATTCCGGTACGAGGGAGATCCTCAAACACAATGCTGCGGTAGGATTTAAATCCGGTTTTCTGTCCCCACCAGAATGGTGAGGACGTTGACAGTGTTAAAATATGAGGCATGAAGTACCTCATTTGGTTCATTATATCAATCCGCAAGTCACGGTCCTTGATACCAATGTGTACATGCATTCCGAAAATCAGCAGACGTTTTGCTACAATCTGCATGGACTCAAGCAATCCCCTGTAGCGCTCTTTGTTGGTTACAAGCTGATCCTCCCATTTCGAAAATGGATGAGTTCCCGCGGCGATGATTTTACATTTATTCTTTGCTGCAATATCTGAAACCAAGCTTCTCAAACGGCAGATCTCAGTTCTTGCTTCCTTAATGTTTTTGCAAACGCTGCTGCCCACCTCAATCTGCGACTGCAGGAATTCCGGTTTTACATTTTCATGGAACTGCATTGCACCTTGTTCCATAAATTCTGAAATAAAAGATGTCAGTTCTCGGGATTCGGTATCAATGATTTGATATTCTTCTTCAATACCAATCGTCAATTCATCAAAAATTTCCATGGAGCCAATCTGTTGATTTTATATGGTTTGATTGTCTCCTTAAAAAAACACATACAAACTCAAAAAACAAACTCTTTTTGAGTTTCTGTAATTGATTATTTTAGGAGAGCCAGTGATATCTTACGATATGGTAAATTCAGCCAGAGTTGGGAAATCTAATCGGATGGTATCTGACTGTGAAGAATTAGTGAGCATTTGCAAAAACAGCAGCCGATGAGGCTGGTTTTGGGAAACCTAAACCGTGTCATGAATTAACAGTCATATCATTTTGATTCATATAGATACTTAGCTTATTTTGAGCTGTAAATATTTTAAATGGTGACTATTTGGCGCATTCCCTGTCCTCCAAAACCTGCATAAGGTTCTGGTTTATTGTCAAGAATTTCATCAATATCTTTCATCTGTTCGCTGGTCAGGTTCTCAGCTACTGAGAGACAGTTTAAATTTTCTTTAAGCTGTTCAGGATTTGTGATGCCAAGTATAACGGTGGAAACATTTTTGTTTTTGATGCACCACGCCAAAGCCAGTTTCGTCAAACTGCACCCTAAATTCGATGATGCATAATCAGCAAGTTTCCTGATCTTTTCAATGCTGCCCCTCTTTTTATGCAGTTCTAAATTATTGATTAAAAATTCGTAGCCTTTCTGAGTCAACCTGGAGCCTTCCGGGATTCCATCGTTGTATTTTCCAGTAAGTATTCCTGAAGCTAATGGACTCCATATCGTGGTTCCTATCTGGTATGGCTGCTGATAGAGAGGATGATACTCCGTTTCGAAACGATCCCTTTTTAACATGTTGTACTGAGGCTGTTCAAATTGAGGAGGCTCAAGTCCCTGCATAATTGCCATCCAATATGCTTCAGTAATCTGTTGTGCTGACCATTCGCTTGTACCCCACGCAGTAGCCCGCCCAGATCTGACAACATCAGTCATGGCTCTGACAATAGTTTCAGTTGGCGTAAAAGGATCAGGTCGATGACAGAATAACAAATCAACATAATCCATTTGCAAGCGCTGCAAAGATGCATCTAAGCCCTCATTAATGTGTTTTCTGGATAAACCACGTTCGTTCACTCCAGTTCCTCCCCAAAAAATCTTGGTGCTCACAATGATTTCTGATCTTCTCCAAATTTCTTGATCTTCTTTTTGCAGTTGGGACATTGCCTCGCCCATGATCTCTTCGGCTGCACCAGCCGGATTACCGTATGTTTCAGCATTGTCAAAGAGATTTATACCTTTTTGTCGGGCAAGTGACATGCACTCTTTAGCCTTGATAATACCTTTTTCATTGGTCAATCCTTCTTTGACTCCGTAAGTTGCCCAGAACCCAAATGACAGAACAGACACCTGCAGGCCAGTTCCCCCAAGCATGCGGTAGTACATCTTTTGATCAGGGGTTTCGTTTTCTTTCATGTTGTAATTTCCAATAATAAATTAAATTCTTCTCATTTAATCACTTCGAAATGATTTCAATATTTGACTTTAAATAACTAGATTGGTCCAGCAGAAAACCATGTATATCATCAACCAGGGTCTTTTACAAGAACAGGGGGGTTTAATTGGAATGGTTTGAATTTGAAGAATTAATGGGAGGTTAATCACATGAGATGAAAGTTTTGATTTTCCCGTCACAATCAGCATGCCGTGTACCCTCCATCAACAGTCCAAGTTGCTGCGGTAACAAACGATGCTTCGTCTGAAGCAAGAAAAAGAATAACGTTTGCAACTTCTTCTGCTTCACCCAGTCTTCCCAAAGGATGTCTTCGCTTAAGTTTATTGTGGAGATCAGGGTTTTCTGATAAGCCTGCCGTGAGAGGGGTATAGATAAATCCTGGACAAACTGCGTTAACCCTTATACCTTCCGGTCCCAATTGCACACCAAGATCACGTGTCATCTGGATTACACCTCCCTTGCTATGGGGATAAGGATTAAACCCATCCGAGAGTGGCAGGTCAGGATGGTAAGAAACCATCCCCATGACCGAAGCAAGATTAATGATGGAACCTCCGGGGCTTTTACGCATTGCAGGAAGAACTGCGTGTGACATAAGAAGTGTCCCCTTCATGTTGACATCTATCACAGTCTGCCAAAGCTGCTCAAAAGGAAGTGACGGGTCAAGACTGCGTGGTGTGATGCCTGCGGAATTCACCAATATGTCGATTGCAGAATCATGTTCAAGAACCTGTTCAGCAAGTGCATTGCATGAAACCTGCTGCCGAACATCCAGCGCTTGTGTACGAAGCTGAGAGCTGTCGATATCCCTGTTCAGGTTATCAAGACCTTCTCCATCGGAGTCTACCGCCCAGACAACAGCACCTTCTTTAAGGAAACGTAGTACCGTGGCACGGCCAATGCCTGATGCTGCACCGGTGATAATTGCAACCCTGGATTTTAGACGCTGGTTACCCATCTTACTTCCTCCTCATTTTTTGCCCCTGCTTAAAAACACAGTATTTTCCTTAAATGCCTGTTACTGATCCGCATTCTTCAGGGCAATAATATCAATTATTCTTCATATTCTGACGGTAGGACTGCTGCCTCTGCATGAGACTATTGAAACAGCACGCAGCATTTTATAGGGGGAAAATTATCTGTGACCATGCTGAGCATCAAATAACGGGAGTCTGGGATCATCGCTGTTTATAACCGAGAATAATGATCCATTTTGACTTCCGACCAGCTCAATTTTTCTTTCAATATCATTCGGAATTGAAACCAGATCTCCCGCATCAAGTGTAAAGCTCCCCTTTTTCTCATTATCCCTCCAGCTGATCTGCCAGCTGCCCCTGTGAGAGACTAACACTTCTTTTTCCGGCCTACTGAAGGCATTGTATCCGCTTCCGGGGGCAGCCTTATGCAGAAGAAGTTCAAACCCGTCTCCTCCGGCTATCATTGATTCCCTTGTGCCGATCAGCCTGTGAAACTCAATGCTGCCGAATTCCCGCGGCTTTAATGGATTATCTTCAACAGGTTTGAGTGAATCTTCACGGCAAATTCTCTGT
>ERZ651768.117-NODE-117-length-55330-cov-3.528261_pt1 | contig 55330 bp, 51 predicted proteins | sample MGYA00514754_ERZ651768 | MGnify/ENA metagenome assembly ERZ651768
TAAAATGCAAATCGGTGTGGACCGCTTATCGAAAGGTTTGTCCGGCGAAGGGTTTGCAGTTAAGGGAATCCATGGAGGCATGTCTCAGTCCGAGCGAAATCGGGTAATGGCTGCGTTTCGCGATGGCAGTTTGAAAATGCTTGTTGCCACCAACCTGGCAGCTCGCGGCCTAGATATCCCGACAATATCTCACGTGGTTAACTATGACATGCCAGAGAACATAGAAGAGTATGTTCACCGCATCGGACGAACGGCACGAATGGGTAAACGCGGTACAGCTGTCAGCTTTATCGGCGAGTGGGACTTTGAGTTATATGAGCAAATCATTGCCAAGATAGGTGAGGACAAGATAGTCAAGCGCAAGTTTTCTTTTTACTAGCCAAATATTTGTAAGGTCTGACCGTTACTTCGATCTAACGTTATGTTGAGGCGCTTAGATGCCAACTTTCCCGCCACGGATATTAGTTCCATCTCCAGTAAGAAGCTGTTTAATCTCGCTCGCATAAATTATTTCAGTGTCATCTTGTGGTTCGTAGTTGAGATATTTTCTTCCAGTTTCTAATGACCAAAACCTCCGCGTATTATCGCTACAGCCATAAGCAATAACAAATGGCACTTCATGTTCGTTTTCAATGTTTGGCGCTTCAATGGCTTGGGTGAACAATTGGGTGATGTCCCGAGGACTGATATAAGCACCGAGATTTCGTTTGAATTCGGCGATTCCGTTACTGGTTTGTTCTGTCATTGGTGAATCAGAAAGATAATCAGTGACTTTGATCGGTCTGGTGAATCCGATTCTCAACATGACGGTCTCCAGTTTTCTGCCGAATATTCCACATGCGTATGGCCATGCCAGTAGTTCGTAAGCAGCCTTTGCCCAACCGTAGAAATTGTCTGATACAGGGAAATCACTTGGACGTACCATATCCATTTTACGTTCGTGAATTAAAGAGTGCTCATACCAGTCAGCTGCATGGTTCGAACTAGCTACTGCCAGCCTAGTAACACCAGCATCGTAGGCGGATCGATAAATGTTGTTTGCCATCTGTATGTTCTCATGTTCATTGTTGAAGCGATCTATGAGAGCGTTTGAGGCCTTAGCTCCTCTAGGGGTGTGAGGCTTGAACGCGAGATGAATCACAGCGTTGATTTCTTTGAATAAGTGGGCATATTTGGATCTGTCAGGATCAATGAAGTTAGCGATGGTTACACCTTCAACTATATTTCCATCTCTGTCGATTTCGGAAATATCCGCGAGAGTCAGGTCGAAATGATCTCGAAGTGTGGGAAGCATTAGTGATGCGATATATCCGCTAGCTCCCGTGACTAGCACTTTGCGCTTTGACATTTCCAAAAACTCCTAACTTGTATTTCTAACATCAGTGGGCGATATAAATCCAGATAAAAGATCGATCCCAGCGTTCTTCACTATTGTGTCAGCGAGCCTCATTCCATATTGGTACTTTCGAATCCCAACCTACTGCTTTGTGATACCCCGCATCTGGTAATTTCACGATTGGTTCGATCCCTAGAGCGAGTTTTGCACGCTGTATATTAAAGATATGAGTGTAGAACTCGTTTTGAATATGCCGGAATGTAGCGACTAGATCCTTGCAGGTCATCTGTCCAGTTTTGGGATCTAATGAGATACCGTCCGTGTGGACTGTGCGCATCAGATTCCATTGATCGCTCGGAGCTCGGCAAACGAACATTGAGCGTGCCTTGTGTATGGTTGTATCGATCAGCACGCGTTTTGATATGTAGATTGCCTCGTCCACAGCGTTTAATATTTCTTCGATATGCCAGAATAATCGATCGTCGAGTCGTCGGTCATGTTCCGTTGAATCGAATGTTGAATAGCGTTCTGGTGACATTGGTAACTTGTCGGAGAATAGCTGGTCAGCCCATTTACCGATTAACCAACGAACCGGAACGGATGCCATGTGGCTTGTTTGTTGTCTAATTGACCAACCAGACCATCCCCACCGATCTGAAGTCCAATCTAAAATCGCATCATCTAATTCGCTTACCTCAGCTCGCACTAGGCTGTTGATCCGCCAATAGTCAGGGAACATAGTGCGCAGTTGTGGACTGGTTGTCAGGTTAGATTGCGACATTATGTGAGTCTCTGGTCATGTTTACTGCCTGTCAAGATGTCGGTGCGTCAAAATGGTCTGTACTATCTGGGTATGACTTCAAAAACTTGGCTCAAGGGTAATTTACATACTCATACGACTAATAGTGATGGAGATGCATCACCCGAACACGTTTCTGAGTGGTATCACGAACACGGATACGATTGGCTTTGCTTATCGGACCACAACCACTTGACCATACTGGAAGGTAGCAAGGCGGAGAAATCAAAATGGCCACTATTGGTTCATGGCGAAGAAGTGACCTCACGTCAATCAGTTGGGCCGGTTCATGTGAATGGATACGGGATTACCGAACTGGTAGAGGCTTCCGATTCTACTGACATTGTTACCGCTATGCGTGAGAACGTTGAGCGGATAATTGCTGCAGGTGGAATGGCTTCAATTAACCACCCGAATTTTCGATGGGCATTTGATGATGGGGCGATGATGCAGGTTGAAGGTTACAAATTCATGGAAGTATTCAACGGTCATCCAAATACTCATAATGATGGCGGGGGTGGGAAAACTAGTACCGCGGGAATTTGGGACCGGCTGCTAAGTTACGGCCGGAGGGTGTGGGGTATAGCTGTTGATGATTCTCATCACTATACGAATGAATTCGCCGCTGATCGATCAAATCCCGGCAGAGGCTGGGTCCAAGTTGACGCAGATACACCGACTGAGTATGGCATTTTGGAGGCGATGTCGCGCGGTGATTTTTACGCCTCTACCGGTGTAAAAATCGGTGACATGGTTTCGAATACTCGTGAGGTCAATTTAGAGATTGACCCAGAAACAGAACCTGATGGGATTCAAGCCAAATACACGACGCTGTTTACCGGGTCGAATGGTCGACTGTTGTACGAATCCACTACAAATTCACCGTCCTACAAACCAACTCGCCTTGATGGTTACGTGCGCGCAACAGTTTATTCATCTCGTGGTACGAGGGCCTGGACCCAACCAGTTTTTATCGGCTCTTAACGCTGCAAGTCGTTATGACAACGTGCGTGTCATAAATCACTCCGATTTGCTGTTTGAGGAAACCTTTAGAAAGAAACGAAAATGTTCAATCGACTTGCTAATGAAACAAGTCCCTATTTGCTTCAGCACAAGGACAATCCAGTTGATTGGTACCCCTGGTGCGATGAGGCGTTTGAAACTGCGCGACGCTTGGATAGGCCCATCATTCTTTCTATTGGGTATTCCGCCTGTCACTGGTGTCACGTGATGGCTCACGAGTGCTTTGAGGATGAACTTATAGCTCGGACGATGAATGATGGGTTCGTGAACATTAAAGTGGATAGGGAAGAGCTGCCTGACGTGGATTCAATCTATATGACTGCGGTTCAGGCTATGACGGGATCAGGGGGTTGGCCTTTAACGGTATTTATCACCCCGGATGGTAAGCCCTTCTTCGGTGGTACCTATTTCCCGCCAACAGATCATCACAATCGACCGGGCTTCCCGCGAGTATTAAATGCCATTGCTGATGCTTATAAAAACAACAGGGTGGAGTTGCTATCGAGCTGTGCGCAATTGATCGAAGTTATAAAGGCAAACTCGACACCTCAACAATACGAAGGTGAAATCGACGAATCATTGATGTTTAAAGGCTGCGATCACCTGTTAAGCGATTCCGATCTGAAAAATGGCGGCTCTCTGGGTGCTCCAAAATTCCCACAGCCGATGCTTTATGAGTTATTGCTACGTTACTCGAAAAAAACTGGTAACACTCAAGCCTCACATGTGGTAAATCTCACACTCGAGAAGATGGCACGTGGGGGTATTTACGATCAAATTGGCGGTGGATTCGCTCGTTACTCTGTGGATGACAAATGGCTGGTGCCTCATTTTGAAAAGATGCTCTACGATAATGCTCAACTGGTGACCTTGTACCTACACGCCTACCAGATGAACAAAAACCCATTATTTAAGAAAGTAATCGAAGAAACGTTGGGATATGTCGCTCGTGAGATGACAGATCCATTAGGTGGCTTCTATTCATCCTCAGATGCTGATTCTGAAGGGGTTGAGGGCAAGTTTTTTGTTTGGACTCCTGATGAATTCGATATGGTTCTGGATGATAAAGATGCTTCTTTGGCCAAAACGTATTGGCGGGTGACTGAAGAAGGGAATTTTGAAGGCGCTAACATTCTCAATGTTCCTGTGGATTTAGAAAGTTTCGCTGAAGAACATCGTCGGAATCAAGAGGCGCTAGAACAGGATATTTCTAGGATATGTGCAATCTTGCTCCGAGAGCGATCAAAACGTGTGCCCCCTGGGATAGACGACAAGATTTTGACGTCTTGGAACGCTCTAATGGTCAAGGCTTTTGCAGAAGCGGGGGCATTATTCGAAAATCCTGTGTGGATCGATATCGCAGAAAAAAACGCTCGATTTCTTTTGAGTGTGATGAACGATCGAGAAGGACGCTTGCTGCATAGCTATAAAACTGCAGATAATTCATCATCCGAAACAAGTGACGGACCGCGGATTCTGGGGTATCTAGATGATCATGCCTACTTTATCGATGGTCTGATTACACTTTACGAATCTACCTTCGATTATTTTTATATTGAAGCTGCGCAAAACTTGGCTGATCATATGATTCGGCGGTTTTGGGATCAAGAATCAGAAGTTTTTTATGACACTTCACTGGAACATTCAAAATTAATTGTCCGTCCCAGAGATATTCTCGATAACGCTGTCCCTTCAGGTGGCTCGATTGCCGCTTTGTCGTTACTTCGACTGAGCTCCCTGACAGGGGAATCTTGTTATGCCTCAAAAGCGGAATCTTCAATTAAGTCATTGGTGCCACAAATGCGACGAGCGCCCTTATCGGTCACTTCCTGGATTAGTGCAACTGATTTTTTGAAAACGGACTCTAACCAAATTGTATTGCTCGGAAATCCTGGAGATCCGCTTCTGACTGAAATGCTTCGTGAAGTGCGCTCTCGCTATTTGCCCAACCTTGTGTTAGCGGGGGCGAAATTCCATGATCCTAATGATGAAAAATCCCCGTTATTACATGGAAAGGCAATGTTGAACGGTAAGCCGACGGCTTACGTTTGCAAGGACTACATTTGCAAGTTGCCAGTTGGTAGTCCATCCGAACTGTCTGATCAACTTGATTGATCAACATCATCGGTAGATTCATGTACTGAGTTCTTTAATTCTGTTGGTTCTTGTTGTTCCATGGCCTGCTTCGCTGCGCGTGCATCTGCCTGCCTGTCGAATCGTTCGCGAACCAATGCGAGTCCAACACCCACAGCCCCACCAGCTACTCCCAGTATTGTCAGCAGGGGGCCAGCAGTCGCTCTACACATTAATATTTTGAATCCGTTCTATTTGTTACAAAAAGTGGTATGACTTTTTTAATTGAATGGTCGTTTTATGTCAGGATGTAACTAGTTTGCCAGATCTCTTTTTTCGAACTGCCATATGGCAATTACTAGAGCGATGGCTGCGGTGCATACCATTGTTATGCAGTGTACAGGGTTGATGCCGTTGATTATTACGTCATTGCCGTTGAAGTAATAAAACACCGAGATGAAGCGTAACGGGTCGAGAGCATCTACAACGGATAGGAATGTATCAAGTAAAAACCCGATTATCGCCACTGACGCTGCAAATCCACCCGCAAGGCTTTTCTTGCCAGTTGATGCCCCAATGGCCAAAGCGATCAGGCCCAACGTGATACCTAGTATGTAGAGACTGAATATTGCTTGCGTAGTCCCGATCAGCGATAGACCAAACCCTGCGATTTTTGATCCTCCGATGATCCCGATCCATAGAGCTATCGAGAGCGCGAATAACCCGGTTAGCAAGGCTCCTGCCTTTTGTAGTAAAACTTGTTTGCGAGATACAGGGTTTGCTAATAGTTGGTCTAGGGAATGCGATTCTTCTTCTCCGGCTATTGCTCCGGCACCAGCAATAATCGCGAATACGCCAAATATCATTGGCCCCATGAATCCAAATACTTCTGCATTCAAAAAACCTTCGGGGGTCGTGTACGTGTCAGCATCTCCTATAAACGCCAACATTGCTTCAGGAAGCTGCTCCAAAAAATCAGTTAAGCCTGTCGAGTCGCGTATCGTTGGATAAAAAAGAGTTACGTATAGTCCTAGGGCTATAGTTCCGATTGAGTAATAAATAATCGACTTTTTGGAATCTCTGAGAGATTTCAAGTAAACGTTATGTAACATTTAAATCTACTGTTTTGTCTGGTTGGCTGTAATAGGTCAAGAAGACTTCTTCCAAAGCGGGATGTCCGGACTGTATATTTACGACCGTGTACCTTGCTGCCAATTTGATCAGAGAATCGACGCTTCCTGTGACATTACATGAGAGGTGATGGTCTTTGATTGTTACTTCGCTCACCCCATCAACCCCCTCGAATTCAGCTTTAGAAATGGCTTGCCCGAATTCGATTTCGATTTTGGTTACTGTTTGTTTACGTAATGTCGCCACCTCTTCTACAGCGACAATAGAGCCTTCACGGATAATACCGACTCGGTCGCAAATGACTTCGACCTCTGGCAGGACATGAGATGAAACGAAAAGCGTTTTACCTGCTTCAACTTCCTCCAATACGAGTGTGTGGAATTCTTGTTGTAGCAATGGATCGAGACCGGTTGTTGGTTCATCGAGAATTAATAATTTTGGATCGCTCATGAATGCTTGAACGAGTCCGACTTTCTGCCGGTTTCCACGAGAAAGTTCGCCAATTTTTCGTGAAAGATCTAAATCGAATCTTTCGGCAAGTACCTTGGCTTTCCTAAGATGTCCTCCTCGAAGATTGGCAAAATATTGCAGTAACTCTTCAGCGGTTAACTTCTCATAGGTAATGAAATCACCTGGTAGGTAGCCTACGTTTCGGCGTATTTCTACAGAATCAGACCGTGAATCCATACCTAGGACGGTTGCCGAACCAGAGCTAGGGCGTATGAAATCTAAAAAAATTCTAATACACGTCGTTTTACCTGCCCCGTTCGGACCCAGTAGGCCAAAGACTTCACCTTCATTGATGTCTAGACTCACACCGGAGATTCCACGGTGTGTTCCGTAAAACTTGGTCAGATCCGTGGTGCTGATTGGACCTGTCATCGAGTAATTGTTCCATTCCAAGCAGGTGGGTGATCAATGGATGTGAAAATATAAATGGCGACGTTAATTTTCCACAACACGTAGCTGATCATTTATTCGTCGCTTGCGTACTTTTCGAGCACTTTGCTAGGAAAATCACCATTTGAGTAGACTTTGGACACGTCATCTAGTTCTTCTAGAGCATCAAGAAGACGTAGTGTTTGCATTGCACCTTTATCGTCTAGGGGAACCAATGTTGTTGGCACAAGTGCCAGTTCACCACTTTCAACGTTGATCCCTGATAGAGCCTCCACACCTGATTTCACATCGGCGAAACTTTCGTAGGGTGCTGTTACCTGTACGATTGTTCCATCTACTTCTACGTCTTCAGCGCCAGCGTCTACAATTTCGAGAGCGATGTCATCAGGGTCCCCGTTTGTAACTTCGACAGTGATTAACCCTTTATTTTCAAAATTCCATGACACTGCCCCCGCTCCAGCAAGATTTCCACCAGCTCGTGTTATTTGTGCGCGGACTTCAGCAGCAGTTCGGTTCTTGTTGTCCGTAAGTGCTTCCACAATAATCCCCGCGCCTCCCGGACCGTAAGCTTCATAACTAATCTGTTCGAGGATGACTGCATCTCCGCCGATCCCCGCACCACGCGCTACTGCACGGTCTATATTGTCTTTGGGCATGTTTAGTGACTTGGCGTTGTCAACTGCCAGTCGCAGACGGAAATTCATCTCGGGGTCGGGGTCCCCTTCACGTGCTGCAACCATTATTTCTCGTGAAAGTTTTGTAAAAAGTTGACCGCGCTTAGCGTCGGCTGCGCCCTTTTTATGTTTGATCGTGCTCCATTTAGAGTGACCGGACATTCAGACTCCCATCATGCTACGTACTTTTAACATCTGAAACGAGAATGTTACTAGTTTCAGGAACCCTAGAGTAAACCGCTTGGCGGATCGATGATCATCACTCCAGTTGTTTTATTTACCTCGATGATCACGCCTTTTATCACCGGTATGAGTATATCCGGAGGTTTATGTTCTTGTTTATCGTATTCGGGACTGATGATGAATACATCGTTGCTACCGGTTTCGATAATCTCGGTTATAGACCCAAGTTGTTTTCCGCCCACGGTAATGACACTTATTCCTAGGATCTCATAGTGGTAGTAAACGCCTGGCGGGTTTTTTGGAAGTGATTCGGCGGTGACTGATAATTCCATACCGCGGAGCGGATTGGCTTTTTCAATTGAATCGATGTTCGCGAAAGTCAATTTTATTGCCTTGCCAGATACCCCCGCGTGTGTGATCGTGTGTTCTGCGCCATTGATTAAAACAACGTCGCCGACAGAGAATCTATCTTTGATATCTGAATAAACCTCGACCAGAACTGCTCCGTTAATTCCAGTAGGCCGCCGAACTCGTCCTGCAGCGACCAGATTTTCATCCAAATAATCCGATCGTTTGAATGAGCCGGTCATAGGGAAGCGGTTAATCGATCTCTAAGTTGACCCGGGTGTCAGATTTTACAGCTGCGACGCGCAATAAAGATCGCATTGACTGGGCCACGCGGCCGTTACGGCCGATAACTTTGCCTTTGTCTTCATCGTCGACCGATAGGCGAAGGAATATATGATCACCATCACCTTCGTCGGTTACAGAGACGTTGTCTGGATGAGACGTTAGTGCTCTAGCAATATATTCAATCATCTCCCGCATAGCGTCCACGGGGGACGCATCTTCGTAGGTTGGCTCCTGGGCCTCTTCCTCGTCAAACTCAACTTCATCGGGTGTTTCAGCCATTAGTTGCAGCCCTTGGAATAATTCCCTTGGACTGTAGCAAGGCAGTTACCGAGTCAGACGGCTGCGCCCCGTTTTTGATCCATTTGGTGATTTTCTCTTCGTCGACCTTGATCTCTGGAGGATCTGGGAAGGGGTCGTAAGTGCCCACCTGTTCAATAAACGATCCATCACGAGCTGCTCGTTGATCGGCGACAACAATTCGGTAGGCGGGGTGTTTTTTACCACCAGCGCGTCGGAGACGGATTCGAACCATTCGGGAAAATACTCCGTGCCGGCCTATTGCCAGCGAAAAATTATTCAGTCAAAGTTTTAGAGCGGACCGTGTATCGGCGCACTACGACATAAAATTGTATTGGCCCGGATAGGGATTAGTCAAAGGGTTTGTACTACATAGTCGCTTGGAATTGTTGATTCGAAAAGTATGTTGGAGATTATTTAATATCTGTTACCTGTACACCACTTTGGGGCCATTCGACGGTAACCTGATCTAATTGCGCTATTAATTACTGACAGTATTTTCTAAGTTGACCTCCAAAACATCCCAAATCTCAGTTCTTTTTTTTGCCGCTGTTCGTGAACGAGCAGGCACAGGCTTTGTGCAGGTTGCAGCTTTTGATGGGATGACAGTGGACGACGCGGTTGATGCTGCTTGCCAGTCTGCTCCAAGGGATCCTGAACCAGGAACCGGAGTGATGCTTGCATTGAACGGTGAGTACGTGGAAGGGGATCGTCCGGTTGGACCGGGCGATGAAATTGCCGTGATTCCGCCGGTTAGTGGCGGCTCAGATGAAATCACTGGTGATTCCGAATGGATATTATTGACTAGTGAGCAACTGGATTCTTCCGTGCTAACTGAATTTGTTATAACCAATGTCGATGGGGCTGTAGTGACTTTTATTGGTGTGACCAGAGATCATAATCAAGGGCGTGTTGTGGAACATTTGGACTATGAGGCTTATCAGCCGATGGCCCAGAATAAGATGCTTGAGATCATCAATGAGATGAGGAACAGATGGTCGATTGGAAGGATTGCCGTTGCTCATCGTACGGGGCGAGTCGATATTGGTGAAACTAGCATGGTAGTAGCTGTTGGGTCTCCACATAGGCGACCAGCATTCGAAGCTTGCCTGTATTTTGTTGACCGGTTGAAGGAGGTTGTTCCGATCTGGAAAAAAGAATTTTTTGAGGGAGGGGAAGTATGGATTGGAGAGACTCCAGGTGACGGCAACAGCGTTGAACATCGGTATAAATGATTTGATATTTAATATCACCACCACGTGTCGCATTATTGAGAGGTAGCGTATCCGATGAATCTCAACCGAATAAGCACTTCGTGACAAATACAGTCACAGGTAGAGTCATTCAGGCGAAAAACCTTTACCGAAAATACGGAAATATTGCGGCCGTCGACGGAATAACTTTTCATGTTGAATCAGGTGAGACGTATGGTCTCTTAGGTCCTAATGGTGCCGGGAAAACCACAACGATGCGCATGCTAAGTGGTCTTACACCTGTGGATTCTGGAACGCTCACGGTTGCGGGGATTGATGTAGTCCGAGACAGTAGACGTGTCAGAGAAACAATGGGGGTTGTTACTCAGCATGATGGGCTCGATACTGGGCTGACTGTTTTCCAAAACCTTTTTCTTTATGGATTTTTGGCAGGCCTTTCCAAAGTAGGCGCTCAAAAACGAACACATGAAGTTCTTGAGTTTTTCAATCTGCGTGATCGTTCTCGGGCAAATGTATATGAGCTTTCAGGTGGGATGAAACGTCGCTTGGCAATCGCCCGTTCAATGATGTGTAGCCCAACCGTGATCGTCTTGGATGAACCATCGACAGGCTTAGACCCGCAAAGCCGTAATCGTGTTTGGGAAGAACTTGCAATCCTCAAGGAATCTGGTGTGACCGTACTTTTATCAACCCATTACATGGAAGAAGCCGCGACATTATGTGATCGGCTCTCGATCATGGATCAAGGAAAGATTCTTGATGAAGGTACCCCTGATCAAATGATACGGAGACACGCCCCCAAAGAAGTCGCTCAATTGCGAGTTGCGCCCGCCTCTCTACGGCTCGTGCGCGATTATCTGGACAAACGCAAAATTACTTTTCGAGAGGTTGGCGCTTTGATAAGTGTAACGGGAGCGGAAGGTGATCGTCCCAACCTTTCCGATCTAGACCATGTAGACGGAGTTAGAACCTCGTACAGGCTCGGCAACCTTGAAGACGTGTTTCTGACGTTAACTGGACGAGAACTGAGAGATGGATGACGTATCTAACTAGTCCAATTTTGAATATCAGGCGACGTAGTATCACCGGAATATGGTTACGGCATGCTCTGGCGTTCGTACGGTATTGGAAATTTGTCATCACATGGGTCTTGATTGAACCAGTGATTGTGCTGGTAGCGGTTGGATTTGGGATTGGGAAACTTGTGAATGTAGTCGATGGTGCTGACTCTTATGCCGAGTTCGTCACTCCAGGTTTAATTATGGGCTCAGCGATGTTTCACGCATTATTCGAGACTTCCTGGAATGCTTACAACCGGATAGAGAATGATGTTTATGAGACTGCTCTTACGGCCCCGATCACGGTTGTTGAAGTTACTCTTGGAGACATACTGTGGGCAGTCACAAGATCAATCATGACTACTATAGGTGTATCGTTGGTTGCTGTGGCTTTTGGTTGGCTGGACGGTTGGCTCGCAATTGGAATACTGATACCCGCTGTAATGGTGGGCGCAATGTTTGGAACAATGGGTTTTCTTTTTTCCGCGATAGCCCCTCATACGACGTTCTTGACCATTGTGTTTACGTTGGTAGCCACGCCACTTTACTTTTTCTCGGGTTCATTTTTCCCTCTTTCGACTCTACCAAACTGGGTTGAACCGATTGCCTGGTTGATGCCATTAACACCCGGAGTTCATATCGCCCGAGGATTTGCTTTAGGCCAGTTGGACTTCACTCACTTATGGGCTGCTTTGTACATCATTGGACTCACCGTTGTGATGTGGCCGTTAGCGATCTATTTGTTGACTCGTCGTCTTATCAAATGATGAATTCGCGTTAATCATCAACATATTCAGTCTCAAGCACTTTGCGAAAGGTCAGTGCGAAGCTATATTTAGCAATGTGAAACTGGCATATCTTCCCAGGAGGGTTCGCATAGTGGCCTAGTGCGCCCGCCTGCTAAGCGGGTTGGGGGTGTTGAGCTCCCTCGCGGGTTCGAATCCCGCACCCTCCGCCACTACATATGTACTGTACAAGGGTTGCAAATGTGTTGCTTTCTTTAAGTTCCGATTCGCAAGCTTGGTTCACAAATGGATCTGAGCGTTTCCACTGCAGCTAGAACAGCTAAGAAGCTAGTTTTAGGGTTTGTGTCGTGAGGCCTGTTTTCGAATCGGAACGAAAACACTCCGGCCTGGCTAATTGCTTTTATTTCATGAACGTTCCCTGGTGAGTCCGGGTCGGCGATGACGACAACTTTTGTTGAGTCCGGACCAATGCCTGCCAGGCTTACTGTTGCAGCCACGTTGACATTGGCTGGAAATAAAGGCACGGCTTTTGTTGCCGAACCTTGGAAAATCACTGTAGGTTCGGTGATCTTTTTATCTTCCCAGTCAGCGAATCCAGGAGCACCTGAAAGAGCTACCGGCGGTTTGCTCGAAACGATAGTGACTTCTTCGAGGACAGCTTTAGAGGCACGGAGTGCATCTATACCACCAACAGCGCCCGAGGGAATGTAAAGTGAAGCGCCGGACTTTTCAGCAGCTGCCATCACCATCTGCATTAGTCCCGGCTCTATCATTGCTCCAGAGCTCATTATCAGCATTGATTTGCCAGCACTTACAATACTCACAGCATGGGTTGCCACGACTTGTTGAGAAGCACACTCAACAACGAGATCGAGCTCATCTATCACTGTTAAATCCGTAATCGTATCGGCTTCAATTAGCGGCGGGGTTTGGCCTCTATTTAATTCCTGGGCTAGCTTATTTCTAGCCGATGTAGATTGGTCAAATACTGCGATAATTCTTGCAGGTCCAGCTTCGCCTCTCTGGACAGATCTGGCCAATTCTGAGCCCATTGCACCACATCCGATTAGACCCAAGTTCACCATATCTCTATGTTTATTAACCAACAGGCTGATAACTCCCCGTGGTGGTGATTCGATTGATAATTTAACTGGGCGATATTGTTAGAGCTTGAATAATAACGTCCAGTGACGCTTTGGTGCATCATAATCGATCCTGCATCTGGTATGTATGACCCACCGGTTATATCCTTAATGCATAATGTTGTTTTAAACCACCGAATAAAAACAAAAAGTTTAATGGAGGCTTATCCTTTTTTTCTCATGAGCCAAGTAGCGGATTACATAAACATTGCCTAGTTATCATGTATGGACTGTAGGCTGTCAGATGAACGCTTCTGATTCAGAACGTTTAGCTAGTGGATTTTCTCAAATGGGATTTGACTTGTCAGAAGATCCAACCACAGCTGATGTGGTCGTGTTGAATACTTGCGTCGTACGCCAGTCGGCGGAAGATACTGCCACTGGGATGTTAGGCAGGCTTGGTAAGAAAAAACGGAATCACCCCAGTCGAATCATCGGCGTGACTGGTTGCATGGTAGGTCCTGAACAATCTCAACTTAAGCGCCGTTTTCCTTACGTAGATGTTTGGTCTGGGCCTCAGGAGTTTGGACCCATTCTGGAATTGGCAGGTATTCGATACGGCCTAGATCCTTCAGGATGCCTCAGCGGTTTGATTCCTGAGAGTCCACACGTTTCTTCATTTATTCCGGTAGTACATGGGTGCGATAAATTCTGTACTTTTTGTATTATTCCGTATCGACGTGGTAGGGAAACTAGCCGACCTTCTTCAGAGATTATTCATGAGGCGGAAATGATGGTTGCCCGTGGCGTGAAAGAAATCACACTTCTGGGTCAAAACGTCGATTCATACGGGCACGACCTGCGACCAAGAATTGACCTTGCCGACCTGATGACACAGGTTCATGAGATTAACGGGCTGGAAAGAATAAGATTCTTAACCTCGCATCCAAACGATATGTCCGTAAGGATACTGGAAGCAGTTCGTGATCTTCCAAAGGTTTGTGAAATGATCAACCTTCCGTTTCAAGCTGGTGATGATACAGTGTTAGCCAATATGAGACGGGGTTATACGATCAAGCAGTTTCTTCAAAAGATCACTCAAATAAAAGAGTTGATCCCGGGCGTGAACCTTACAACGGATCTTATAGTTGGTTTCTCGGGCGAGTCTGACGCACAGTTCCAAAGATCGATGGAAGTGCTCCGCTACGTTGAATTTGAGAAAGTGCACGTTTCTGAGTATTCGTATCGAGAAGGAACATTTGCATCTCGAAAAATGAAAGATGATATTGACAAGTCTGTGAAGAAAGCTCGTAAGGCTGCAGTCGGAGAACTTCAGCAGAAAATTCAGGCTCGTAATAACGCATGTCTGATTGGCCGTGATTTCGATGTACTTGTGGAAGGGCGTAAGAGAGGGAGGCTGCACGGTCGTAACAGAGGCGATAAACTGGTGTACTTAAATACACCATCCGATCTGCCATCACATCAGCCTATGATAGGACAGACGGTTAAGGTTCAAATAACTGAAAGTTCCCCATGGTCTCTTGAAGCAGAGTTAATTGAGGTACAGGTGAAAAAAGAAAAGGTGCCGGTCGCATGACGACTGCCTTTAGCAAGCAAACGACCATCGCTATTAGCGAGCTAGAACAATCCGCGTTTTGCCAGACTGACGGTAATCTTCGCACGAAAACTCTCCAGGAAGAATTCCAAACTGGTGTTCGTTGGCAGAAAGTTCCGACGCGATACTTGAAGCTCACTCCTGAAGAAATTGCTGAAGGAATCGTGTTCGCTCGTAAGGAGATAGGAGAAAAAGCTGTTCTTCTCGGGCACCACTACCAGCGCGATGATGTTATTCAATACGCCGACTTTACTGGCGATTCATACAAGTTGTCTAAGGTGGCTGCTGAAACCAAGGAAGCGAAATGGATTATTTTTTGTGGAGTCCACTTCATGGCAGAGACGGCGGACATACTTACGCTGCCGGACCAAAATGTATTGCTTCCTAATTTAGCAGCTGGTTGTTCAATGGCTGATATGGCAACTTCACAAGACGTTCAGGATTGTTGGGACGACCTCGATTCGATCTTGGGTTCAACGGATAGGGTCATACCGATAACTTATATGAACTCGGCTGCTGCTATAAAAGCACATTGTGGAAAAAATGGAGGACTGGTTTGTACCTCGTCTAACGCTGATAAAGCATTCGATTGGGCGCTGGACCGTGGCGAAAAGATTTTGTTTTTGCCAGACCAGCATCTTGGCCGTAATACCGCAATTGCAAAAGGTATCTCTGAGGATGATATGGCGGTATGGAACCCGTTTTTACCGATGGGAGGCCTTTCTACGGAGGAAATAAAAGGGGCAAAGATTTTACTATGGCAGGGTCATTGTTCCGTTCATACCCGATTTACGGTTGATCAGATCGAAGCAGCGCGAAGCCGCAACCCGGAGACAACCATCATTGTTCACCCTGAGTGTACGCGGGAAGTAGTTGCCGCTTCCGATATGTACGGTTCGACCGAATTCATACTTGAGAGTATTTCAGATGCTCCTGTAGGGTCCTCGTGGGGAGTCGGAACAGAGATCAATATGGTGCGCAGGCTAGCCGATGAAAATCCGAATAAGGAAATTTTCTCTCTTGACCCTGTAGTTTGTCCCTGCGCGACCATGTACCGAATACATCCTGCATATGTTCTTTGGATTCTTGAGGGCATAATGGCTGGACTGGCCATAAACCGTATCGAGGTTGAGCCAAGAACTCGTATAAACGCTCTCGTCGCGCTTGAGCGGATGCTGGAAATCGCCGGCTAAAACAATCAGGCAACATTTAACTAAACAATCCACATGATTCCAAATCCCGGTGAACTCGACGCAATTATTGATCGTGCGTTGGCAGAGGATGCAGTTGGATCAGATGTGACTTCCCTGTCATTATTTTCAGCATCTGTTGAAGCTAAAGCATCGATCGTTGTCAAACAATCGGGCATTCTTGCAGGACTACATATAGCAGCTGCTGTATTTAACCGTGTAAACCCTGATTTGAAGTTCGTCCACCGCTTGCAAGATGGTGATCGCTTAACTACTGGGCAGTCCTTAGCTACGGTCTCGGGATCTATCGCTTCGATACTCAGTGGAGAAAGGACCGCACTCAATTTTCTACAGCGGATGAGTGGTATAGCGACTCTAACGGATTTATATGTATCTGCTATTGCTGGAACTACTGCTTCTATCGCAGATACCCGGAAAACTGTTCCGGGATTACGGGTGCTTGATAAATACTCTGTGCATATTGGAGGAGGTCGAAATCATCGGATGAATCTGAGCGACGGTGTGCTCATCAAAGATAATCACATTGCTGCGCTTCGAAATGAAGGAAACACGCTTGAACAAGTGATAAAAAAAACTCGCTCATATGCTCCCCATACGTTAAAAGTCGAAGTCGAAGTTGAGTCGGTCCAAGGCGCAATATCCGCAGCTAGTGCTGGTGCCGATATCGTAATGCTCGATAATATGCATCCAGATGATATGCGGTCTGCTGTTGTTCAAATTTCTGATCAGTGCATTGTAGAGGCGTCTGGTGGGGTCACACTTGAAAACGTAGCGGAAGTTGCACGCAGTGGAGTTGATGTTATTTCAATTGGTGCGCTGACCCATTCACCTCCTGCACTTGACATTTCACTTAACTACGAAGCAAAAACAACCTGAAAAAAGCAACCACCTTACCCAAGATGTACTGAAGTCATTTCAATGTATTTGAATTTACGTTTGCCGCCGCCGGGGAATATCTTTGTCACGTGAATCTAAAAGGATTGTGAAAGGGCCTGAGTTATCGATCTTCACGTTCATTGATGCTCCGAAAATTCCAGTCTGTATCTGTAGGCCACTCGATTGAAAAGCCTGCACTGTTTTGTCGAATATACTTTGCGCCATGTCCCTATGGGCTGCATCGATAAAACTGGGGCGCCTTCCTTTGCGAGTTGATGCGTAAAGGGTGAATTGACTTATCAGTAGTAAGCCGCCGGTTATTTCCTGTACTGATTGATCAAATCCTGAGACTCCTGATTTTTCAGGGAATACTCTCATGTTCAGAGTCTTATCGACAATGTATTTGATGTCTTCTTCAGTGTCACCATGAGTGATACCAATAAAGAGGCAAAGTCCTTGATCAATGTGTCCAACAGTTGTTCCGTCCACGGAGACTGATGCTTGATCGACACGCTGTATAACAGAACGCATGTGGGATTTGAAACAGAGTTAGTGAGTATGTTCGCCCGCACCATGTGAATGGTTAGAGCTACTCCCGGTATTGTCTGATGACTTATTTTTAGATGAGGTAGAACTCGAAGATTTGGTAGATCCTGTTTTAGACGAGGAGGAGCTAGATGAGTCGTCAGAATTGGACTCTGAGGAACTAGAGGTTTTGGATTGTTTATCGTTGGATGATTGATTCTTGGAGTTCGATCCCGACCCGTAATCCGTTGTGTAGAATCCCGATCCTTTATAGATAACGGTCGGTGATGTGATTTGTCGACGTGATTCGCTGCCGCAGGTAGGGCATTCTGCTCCTGGATCGTCGGTAAATTTTTGAATTAAATCAAAAATGTGACCGTTATTAGTGCATTTGTAAACGTAGGTTGGCATCTTATGGTTGATTGTTTTTGCTACAAACGAACGCGAGTGCAGATGCACTCGCGTTCGTTTATATATTTTTTCTGAAAAGTAATTTTATACCAGTGAAGTGAGGATGTATCGAGGAGTGAGTTTATCTGGCATATCCTTAAATTCATTGGGATCTGATCGTTTATTAATTCCCGTAGTTACCACGACTGAGTCTAGTCCTGCGGTATTTGCACCTAGAATGTCCGTTTCAAGTTGGTCGCCGATCATAACAGCATTGTCGGATCCGGCCCTGCGCACAGCCTCAATAAATATCGGTGGGTAAGGCTTCCCCAACTTGGATGCTCGAAGAACGTCATGGGTTCCATGTAAACGTAGTAACGCTTCCTCAAGCAATTCTACGAACGCTGCTGCCCCGAATCCGAATTCAGTCGGTCCATTTTGATAGATGAAATCAGGATTGGGTAACACCATTCGCACTGGATTTTTTTTGATTGAACCGCCTTGACACAAGATTAAGGAGGTATTTGAGCATGGATTCCCAATCGTGGGGGCCACTGTGACCGAACAATATGACGTCTGGTTCAACGCCACTATCTAAGCCCAACACCTTTCCACCTGAGTTTGCTACATATGCTTTGGAATCCGTTGTTCCTAGGACCAATGTTGGACGCCCTGCAAGATCCTGGTCTCGGTAATAGTCAGAAATCAACGAACCGGAGTTAACGATTCTTTCAAAAGGAACCTCCATGCCCTGGCTGTGGAATGTTTTTGATAATGATTCAACGGAGTTCGAGGCGTCGTTCGTGACAATGAAATAATTCATAGCTGATGCATTCATCAGACTTACCAGTTGTTCGGCATCACGAAGCGCGTCGATCCCGTCAACCAAAACACCGTAAGCATCAATAAACACCGTATCATAGTGATCAAATAAAGCCTTTAGATTAATGTAGCTTGGGATCATGCAAAATTATTCTGATGTAGCTACGTTGAATCCGTTTTGCCATGCATCTGATGCTACCGTGAGTGGGATAGAAAACAAATCTCCAAATGTGAGATTATCGCCTTCTACTAAACCGATAGTGGTCATCGGAACATTATGTGATAGCGCTATAGATTCGAGTTGGTTGAGTTTTTGAGCGGGCAAGCTTAAAAGTATTCGCGACTGAGACTCTCCGAACATGCCCGCATCCCAACGTTTTGGGAGGGCCTTGGTGATTACTGCACCAATCCCTCCAATAATCGAACATTCGGCTATCGCAACCGAAATTCCGCCATCGGAAACATCATGAGCAGAAGCAACAAGGCCTGTCTTTATTGCTTCTCGGCAAACCTGTTGTGTTCGCACTTCCAGATCTAAGTCTAAACGTGGTTGGCCTTCAACTTTGCCGTGTATTAATTCAAGATATTCACTTGCGGCAAGATCGCTTATTTCGTCCCAACAGGACTCGGTTCCAAGCAAAGTGATGATGTCTCCTTGGGATTTGAATCCTATTGTCGAATGCTTCTCTGCATCCTCCAGTAGGCCAAGCGACCCGATGATCGGCGTAGGAAATATGGCAGAGCCTAAGGATTCGTTATACATGCTAGCGTTCCCACTGACAATTGGTATGTCGAAAGCATCAGCAGCACGAGTTATCCCGCAGATCGATTCAGTCAATTGGAATTGCACATCTGGAGTTTCTGGGTTTCCAAAGTTCAAGCCGTCCGTGAGTGCAATTGGTATTGCGCCTGTCACAGAAATATTACGGCATGCTTCGGCAACAGCGATGGATGCACCGATATTGGGATCCAAGTAGCAGATTCTGCTGTTGCAGTCGGTCGAAATAGCGATACCTTTTTTTGACCCTTTCAACCGTAATAGTGCAGCATCTCCACCAGGCTCGATAACTGTGTTGGTTTGAACGTGATAATCGTACTGCTGATAAACAGGAAATCTGGAAGCGATGTTAGGTGAAGCCAGCATCTTTAAGAACACTTCCCTTGGTGGCATGCTCGGCACTGGAGTCGTACTCAGATCAGCCTTTTGAAGTGTGTTAAGCCACAGAGGCTTAACACTTGCGAATTTGTATTCTGGCGAGTCCGTGAGTGTGATTACCGGTGTGGAGCAAACCTGTTTTCCTTCGTCGTATATTTTTACGTCATTCCCTAATTCAAATTCACCAATAATCGTCGCATCCAGATCCCATTTTTCAAATAACTCAAACACCGGTGCTTCTCGACCTGGTGTTACAGCTATCAACATTCGCTCTTGGGATTCTGAAAGCATCACTTCATATGGCGTCATTCCTTTTTCGCGTCTGGGCACTCGGTCTATGAACAGCTTTAGCCCCATCCCTGAACGCTCTGCCATTTCGATTGCTGCAGAAGTTATTCCTGCAGCCCCACAGTCTTGGAGTCCTACTACACCTGGTAAATCAAGTGATTCGAGACAGGCTTCGATTAGTACTTTTTCAAGAAATGGATTTCCTACCTGGACGGCCGATCTCATTTCAGCGTCTTCTTGAAAGCCTTTAGAAGCTAATCCAGATGCGCCGTGTATGCCGTCTCTGCCAGTATCTGCCCCTACTAGCAGAAGTAGGTCGCCTGATTCCTTTGCCGAAGCGCTGGCTACTTTCCCATTTTCGATCAAGCCCACACACATGGCGTTGACTAATGGGTTACCTTTGTAACTATCAGAAAAAAATATCTCCCCGCCAACATCGGGGATGCCAATGCAATTACCGTACGACGATATGCCGCCAATTACACCGTTCAGCAAATAGCGAGTGCGAGAATTGTCAGGTTGACCAAACCGTAGAGAATTAAGTAACGCTATTGGTCGCGCTCCCATTGCGAAAATGTCTCGAATGATGCCACCGACACCCGTAGCAGCACCCTCGAATGGCTCAACAGCGGACGGATGATTGTGAGATTCGATTTTCATGGCGATAGCCAGACCATCACCGAGATCAATAACGCCGGCGTTTTCTGCTCCAGGCGCGACCATCAGACGTTTGGATGAAGACGGGAGGGTTCGAAGAAGAGCTTTCGTGTGTTTATACCCGCAATGTTCAGACCATAAAGCCCCAAATAGGCCTAACTCGAGAGGACCCGGTTCACGGCCGAGCCGATCAATAATCATTTCGTATTCGGAGCGGCTAAGGGCAATTTCATCTAGTGTTTGCTGGCTTACAGTCATCTAGGCTTTCTACTCCCTTGTTGCGAGGGATCTTAGTTAGAGCAAAGCATAGTCATTTCAAAGAAGTGACTACACTTTCAATTAGAGATTTGAAAATTATGTTTCCATCATCTCCACCAATAAGTTTTTCGCTGGCTTTTTCAGGGTGAGGCATCATTCCGAGGACGTTTCCACGCTCGTTAATTATCCCGGCTATGTTGTTAACAGAACCGTTTGGATTGATCTGAGAGGTTACGTTGCCTGAAGTGTCGGCATATCGAAAGATCACCTGTCCATTGTCTTCAAGACGATCAATTGTTTCGCTATCAGCTTGATAATTACCTTCTCCATGCGACATCGGTATATGGAGTAATTGTCCTTTGGTTGCTTTTGACGTAAATATGGTCGACGTATTCTCTACTCGCAAGTCAGTCCATATGCAGCGGAATTCAAGATGGTCATTGCGCATTAACACGCCAGGTAGGAGATTGGATTCGCAAAGAATTTGGAACCCGTTACATATTCCTATGACCGGACCACCTTTGTCTGCAAAAATACGAACTGCGTCCATGACGGGAGAGAAGCGCGCTATCGCTCCACATCGTAGGAAATCTCCGTATGAGAACCCGCCAGGCAGTACGATGGCATCATATTGATCCAGATTGTCATCATCATGCCAGACATAATCAGACTCAGACCCTAGTACATCCGAAACGGCATATCGAGTGTCTTTTTCGCTCCAAGTACCTGGGAAGACAACAATCCCGAACTTCAATGTTCCTGTTCCCTCTGGTGATTAACGCCAAAAATTAAAATATGACTCACTAGCAGTCATCGTATTGTCATCTCTCCCTGATGGAAAATCACGGAAATATTCCTGCGAATTGTTAAACCTGTATGAAAATTTCAAAAAAAACACCTCGGGTTATCCGAGGTGTGGAAAAATGACTTACATTACCGATGGCTTTTCTTACGTGTCTACATGTTTTTTAAAGTTGCCTTGACACTCTTGCGTTTCTTCGCAGCTGCGGTCTTTTTTCGAGTAATACTGGGCGGCTCGAAGTGCTGGCGTCGTCGGGCTTCAGAAATTATTGATTCTTGCTGCACCCGTTTGGTGAAGCGACGCAGGAATCCTTCGAAACTTTCACCCTGGTTGGTTCGTAGTTCTACCAAAGTTTTTCCTAATTCGTTATTGGGTGACACATGAAGTGTGACCGGTCGGACAATCATCTGAAGTGCAGATGCGCTGAGTACCAGTATAGGTAGTGGGGTATCGCACGGTCAATGGAAGTTTTACGTGCAAATCTTCAGTGAATTTATGTTAAGGGGTTGATTTAAGTATTCTGAGGCCGTTTTCCATTCTGGAGATGCACCTTGTCCTACCAATAGCTGCCATGGTGTCGAATAGTGGCGGAGCAAAGGTTTTTCCAGTGGTAGCAACTCGTATAGGTGAAAACAGTTGGCCTGGTTTTAATTCAATTTCTTCAGCTAAAGACCTATATGCTTTTTCTAGCTGATCAGGTTCAAATGGTGAAACAGTTTTGCAAAGTTTAAGTGCGGCTGATAATGCCTTGATGGTCAGTTGCACGTCCATTTTTCGACCTAGTATGTCTTTGGGGTCTGGTTCGACCTTGTCAGAAAAAAAGAAATCAAGCGTCTCAGTCCCTTCTGTTAAAAGTTTGAGACGTTCGTGAACTAACGGAATGAGTTTACGTAGATAATCCCGATCAATTGGTCTTGCAACTGAGTCGGGCATCCCACCTTCGGACTCTGTGCGTTCCATGAAAGGTATAAGCGCCTCCATCAATTGATCGGTGTTCATGTTTCTTATATAAACACCGTTCATCCACTCAAGCTTTTCACTGTCGAAAGTTGCCGGCGAGTCATTTATACGTTCAATCGTGAAACGTTTGATGATTTCATCTCGACTCATCACTTCAGTATCGTCTCCAGGAGACCAGCCAAGTAGGCTCATGAAATTAAATACAGCATCAGGCAGGAACCCTTGATCTCTGTACTCAAGGGCTGAAGTTGCACCATGTCGCTTGCTGAGTTTCGCCTTGTCCTTTCCCAAAATCAACGGCACATGAATGTATTGTGGCGGTTCGATTCCTAGTGCTTTATGGATTAATAAGTGACGCGGCGTGCTTGAAATCCACTCATCTCCTCTAATTACATGAGAGACGCCCATAAAGTGGTCATCCAAGATATGCGCTAAGTGATAGGTGGGCATTTCGTCTGACTTAAGAATTACGAAATCATCTATTTCTTTTAGATCGAATGTGACTTTTCCTCGTACGGCATCTTCAAAGGAAACCGAACCGTGTTCTGGCACCCTAAGGCGAATAGTGATTGGTAGGCCCGCTTGACGGGAGGATTCAATTTCAGTTTCACTACGGTAACGACCACGACCGTCGTATCGGGGTGGCTGTTTCGCTGCCCGCTGTCGTTCTCTAAGAGCGGCCAGTTGTTCGGGAGTAGTGTCATCAAAATAGGCTTCCCCTTTTTCGATTAATCTCATAGCTGCTTGAATATACGATTGCTTACGTTCAGATTGAACGTACGGTGCATGGGGACCGCCTTTGATAGGACCTTCGTCCCAAATAAGACCAAGCCAGTTCAATGATTCGAATATGGCTTTTTCGGCATCAGCATCATAGCGGCTGCGGTCGGTGTCTTCGATTCTGACGATGAATTGGCCTTTGGTCTTTTGGGCCAGGATCCAACAAAAAAGCGCCGTGCGGATGTTTCCTATGTGTGGGATGCCGGTTGGGCTCGGAGCGTAACGTACGCGAACTGGAAATGTTGAAGGTGTCATTCGAGAACTTTAGCAGAGGAATTGCAGGTGAAACGTATACGAGTTATGTTAGTCACTCGATCGAAGAGAGCGCACTTTTGAGGTCTTCGGGAAGAGTAGATGTAATAGATAATTTTTCCGATGAAATAGGGTGAAGAAACATAAGTTTAGAGGCATGTAGAAATTGGCGCTTCAAGTTTTCAATGCCCGGTTGTTTACCATAAGTCTGGTCTCCCGCTACAGGATGTCCTATCGCTGTCATATGTACCCGAATCTGATGCATACGACCGGTCTCAAGTTTAATTTTTAAAAAAGAGAATTGACCGACTTCGCGTACTACTTCGTAATGGGTTAGTGCGGGTCGCCCATTTGCATTAACTGCTTGACGAGTACGGTGATGCGGGTCTCGACCTACAGGTGCATCGATCGTTCCCTTGGGTGATTCAAGGTGTCCATGCACTAATGCTGTGTATGTTCGCATGATTTCATGTTTCTTGATCATTGTTGTCAGATTGTTATATGCAATTGGGTTGAGAGCAATAATCAGAAGTCCACTGGTATCCCTATCGAGCCTATGGACAATACCAGGCCGAACGGGATCACCTACGTCACAAATTGATGGCCAACGCGTCACAGCAGCATTGGCCATCGTGTTCGTGATATGTCCGGCTCCGGTATGTACGACCATTCCTGACGGTTTTTCGATAATGGCGATGTCGTCATCTTCAAAAACAACATCGAGCTTCAATTCACTGGGTATTATCCCAACCGGTAAATAATCTGATTTTGATTTAACACGAATAATTTGCCCACTACTGACTTTAGTTGAAGTCCGTATTGCGGTATTGCCGTCTATCGAAACAAGTCCTGCCCTGATTGAACGTTGCACGTCTGATCTTGATCCCAGATTTTCACATGTTCCCGTTAACACTACGTCCAGACGCTGACCTTGGTGTGTATTACTTATTACAAACTCCATGCGCGTCTCATCCTTTATTCCGTTGAGTCGGGAGTTGTTTGGGTAAGAGAGGAATCACCGGGTGGCTCCGAATTATCAGAGTGTAAATGTTGTGATTTTTTTTTCGAGTCATCGTTCAAAAACCAGAAATAGAAGATCAACAGACCGATACCAACAACAATCGAAGAATCCGCGATGTTGAAAATTGGCCAAGGGCCTACGTCAATGAAATCGGTCACGTGCCCTAATCTGAAGCGATCAGTGATGTTCCCGATAGCACCTCCGAATTGAAGCCCGAACGCAACCCTAAGCATCCAAGGCGGCTCGTTAATTGAACGGTAAATCCAAGTTAGTACTGCTACGGCTACTAGTGAAACCCAAGTCAGGATGTCACCTTGACCTTCGAATAACGAGAACGCTGTTCCTGTGTTCCAAGCATGAGTAAATCGGAAAAACCCTGTTGTTGGGAGTGACTCGCCAACTGCCAAATTATTAATAACCAACCACTTAGTTGCTTGGTCACTGACAACTGTAAGCAGCATCACGATCCACGGGATCGGATCTAAAAAATTTGATCGAATATTTACGTTATTGTTCATCGGTAATACTAGTGAATATTTAATTATAGGTATCTAGATGATCCACAAAATCGCCTTCGAGTATACGTTCATACAGTATGCGTGAAGTTGTATGAAGGTTAGAATCCACTGCCGAATGTAACGTTCTTAATATTTGTTTTGAAACTGGAGAATCAACCGCATGATTCGAGTAGATCTGCGCAGCGATACTGTCACACACCCTAGCCCCGAGATGCGGAAGGCGATGTATGACGCAGAGGTCGGCGATGATGTTTATGGTGATGACCCGACCGTTAATCACCTTCAAGAACGTGCCGCTGAGCTACTCGGTAAAGAAGCCGGATTATTTGTTTCTTCTGGGACACAGGGCAACCTGGTATCAATGCTTGCCCACGCTCAACGAGGCGATGAAATATTGGTCGGAGATCAATGCCATATTATGAATAATGAAGCTGGCGGCTCCATGGTGTTAGGCAGCATCGTTCTTTATCCGATTAAAACTGATGAATTTGGGTTTTTGGAACCTGATTTGATTAAGGATGCAGTGAAACCACGCGATTACCACAAGCCTCCGACTAGGCTTTTAGCGATAGAGAATACGCATAATGCCTCCAGTGGGCGCGCCCTTAACCCTGAACAGATGAAAGCCATGGCCGATGCTGGTCATGAGAAAAGCTTGAACGTTCATCTTGATGGAGCACGGATCTTTAATGCTGCCGTTGCGTTAGATGTGCCTGTTGCCGATCTGACCGAGCATGTTGACAGTGCGACATTTTGTCTTTCGAAAGGTCTTTCATGTCCTATCGGATCAATTGTGGTTGGATCGGAAGAGTTTATTCAGGAGGCTGATCGCTGGAGGAAGATGTTGGGATCTGGCATGAGGCAAGTTGGCATAGTTGCAGCCGCAGGTTTGATTGCCCTTGACTCAATGATCGAACGGATGCAGGAAGATCATGACTCTGCGCGTTATATCGCCACAAGAATGGCTGAAATGAAAGGCATTTCTGTTGACCCAGAGCATATTCAGACCAACATCATCAGATTTAGAGTGCCACCTCATACCGGGAATCAGATTGCATCTCGGTTGAAAGAAGAAGGCGTATACATCAATGGTGGAGATTCTGATCTTCGCATAGTGACACATTACGGTGTGACAAATGAAGATTATGAATTCGCTATATCTGCACTTGATCGGGTGATGCGGGAACTTGCCTGAGGCGTCGGGTTTTAGTTTTCGACCTGGTGTTTGCTAGCGTAGGGAATTCGGACTAGTGTTTACTTGTCCTTATCACGATCGCCCCACCATTCGAACAGCCGCTGCCGAACAACCTTTTCGGCCCCTAGATTGCCCGGTTCGTAAAATTGGTGATTTTTAATTGCTTCAGGTAGGTTGATACTCTTCAAAAAGTGACCAGGCGTATCGTGTGGGTATTCGTAATCTTCACCGTAACCAAGGTTTTGCATCAATGTGGTCGGTGCATTACGTAGGTGATTTGGAATTGGTTCGTCTCTGGAAGAGCGTACCAGCTTCAATGCCTTATCAATTGCTTTGTAGGCTGAATTTGATTTGGGCGAGCACGCAAGATAGATGGTTGCTTCTGCTAATGGAATTCGACCTTCTGGCATGCCAACAAAGCTAACAGCTTGCTGGGTTGCCATAGCTACCGTGAGTCCATTTGGTTCGGCTAACCCAATATCCTCGGCCGCTGATATTACTAAGCGTCGTGCGATAAACACTGCATCTTCACCGGCGTCAATCATCCTTGCAAGGTAATAAAGTGCTGCGTCTGGGTCGGATGCACGGATAGATTTGATAAATGCTGAAATCGTATCGTAGTGCATATCGCCGAGCCGGTCATAGCGCGACTGTTTTTGAACCGATTCCTCTATGGTTTTAACAGTCACATATTTTTGACCAGATGAGTCCGTGTTTGTTGACTCAATGGCAAGTTCGAGAGTGTTTAAAGCGGATCTAGCATCACCGTTAGCTACTCGTAGTAGAAAATGCCTTGCATCCTCTACAAGAGAAATTTTTTCATGCCCAAGTCCATGGTCTTTATCCGAAATAGCTCGGTCGATTATTTCCCCTAAGTTTGTATCACTTAAAGGTTCCAGCGTATAAACCCTGGTTCGAGACAGAAGTGGTGAAATTATTTCGAATGAAGGGTTCTCGGTCGTGGCCCCGATCAGCGTTATAGTCCCATCTTCCACATGCGGCAGCAACGCATCCTGTTGCGATTTAGAAAATCTATGAATTTCATCGATGAACAGGATTGTTTGACGGCTGCTTTCTCCCAGTCGATCCCTTGCGCTTGCCATGACTTCTCGAATGTCTTTCACGCCAGAAGTCACAGCACTTATCTGTTCAAAATGGGATCCCGTTGCGCCGGCTACGAGCCGTGCCAAAGTGGTTTTGCCACTCCCGGGAGGGCCCCATAGGATCATGGATGGTAGTCGGTCTTCTTCGATCGCTCTTCTAAGTACTGTGCCGGGGGCCAGGATGTGCGTTTGACCGAAATATTCCTCTAGATTTCGTGGTCGCATTCGGGTAGCTAGTGGCGCTATGCGATCCTGGAGTTCTTGCCTTCGATGGTCAAACAAAGTCATTTGCGTGTTGAAAAATTCATATTTGGATTAGCTCTCTCGTAGATATTTACAGATGCCGCTTGCCGGAAATTTTCTCGAATTGGATTATGTTACTTTTTATTTTCGTGTGAGAGGTTTTGGAACTATAGAGTTATTAGCCCGCCTGTTGAAGGCACGGTGACCTCCATAATTCAACTCTGCAATGGTGATGCCATCACTCCCGTCTCCATGTGCAGCTGGATAATGACGAGCTACTAGTGAACTTTTAGATAAAGTTTCGCGCGTTAAATGTTTTAATGCGCCAGTACCTTGTCCATGGTTGATTCTAGAGATGTGTAAACGTGCGTCATGACACCGCTGCAGGTGGTCTTCAATTGCTGGTATCGCTTCATGAACCCTCATGCCATGCAGATCAATTTCAATATCGACGGGCTCAAGTCCGGATAATGGACTTGGGGACCATTTCTGCTCAGATAAAGGCCGAGGTCGTCTTCGACGTTTAGGGCTCATTAATAACACTTATCGAGAGCGAATTTGATCGTTTCGATCACTGCATCATCTTGATCGGGAAGAACCGTTCTAGGATCTAGAATTATGCGATTATTTTCTATTCGAGCCACAACTGCTACCGGGCTTTCTCTCAAACAGCGAACGAAATTCTGTGCACTTCCTTTGTAATCTATTACTAGCACGTATGTTGGTAATGTCTGCCCGGGCAGTGATCCGCCGCCAATAGTTGATCTAGCTTGCTCAACGGTTCCTGCGCCAGTCTTGGATTGCCATTTTTCCGCGCGGTTAGCCAGTATAGATTCGCTTAGTGAAATCATATTCCATATCGGAATCTCTTTCTCATGAGTGCCAGTTAGGTACGCAACCAAAGTAGATGACATGGCCGACAGAGTTACCTTGTCGATACGTACGGCTCTTGCCAACGGATGTTTTGAAACACGCTCAACCCATTTTTGTTCTCCGGCGATTAAACCGGCTTGTGGTCCACCAATTAACTTGTCACCTGAGAAAAGAGTTAAAGTCGCTCCGTCAGAGATAGAAGACTGTACCTGAGGTTCTTGTTTAAGACCGTACTGCCGAGTGTCCAGCAAGCAACCTGAACCCAAATCGTTGATAACTGGCAGGTCATGCTGTTTCGCCACGGCGACTACATCTTTAAGCTCTGTTGTATGAGTGAAACCATCGACAACGAAATTGCTTGGGTGAACTTTTAGGATCGCTGCAGTGTTGGAAGTGATAGCTGATTCATAGTCTGAAGCATATGTGCGGTTTGTAGTGCCTACCTCTACCAACGTTGCACCTGATTGCTGCATGACATCTGGGATCCGGAATCCCCCACCTATTTCTACGGATTCTCCTCTTGAAACAATCACCTCACTTTTTACTTGTTTATCACCAGCTATAGTTGCGAGGGTTAGCAGAACACCAGCTGCATTGTTGTTGACTGCGATTCCTGCCTCAGCTTCAGTTACCTGTGCGATCAAATTTGAAATGTGGGAATTCCGATCTCCTCTTTTCCCAGTTGATAGTGCAAATTCGACGTCTGAATAAATTGAAGCGGAGGTTGTCGCTGCTTTTGCAGCTCGTGGACTTAAAGGAGATCGACCTAGGTTCGTGTGCAGTACTACGCCGGTTGCATTTATCACTACGTTCGGCCAGTTTCGAGATATTCTTTGTACCCGTTGCGTTATTTGAGCGGTTAACTGATCGACCGATCGCGACTCTCCAGTATTCTTGATTGAAGATCGGGCGTCAGACAGAACGTCGCGTGCAATGGTTGTTATCAAACTCCGAGAAAAATTTGCTGCAAGTCTTATCACTTCATCATTTTGAAGTAACGCGTCCACGGACGGCAGGGAACGGTATGCGGACTCGGTCAATATCACACTCCAACATCTGTATAGTCTGCCCAAAGCCGAATTGTTAGAGGCATTAGTTACTGTTGGCCAATATCAGGTAACAAAGTTTACTACTTCTGAACTGCATTCCAGATGAAAATTGCACTTCCAAAATAGTCGCGCGAGCGTAAGATTACCCGGTTAGCCACTTTTGCATGTTGGAGTAAACGTGTTCGTCATCGGCCTGACCGGCGGTATAGGTACGGGAAAAACCGAAGTCACTCATGTTCTACGCGAACTTGGTGCTGTGGTGATCGAGTCTGACAAAGTTGCACATTTGTCATACCGGCCTGGAACCGATGCATATGGGGAAATTACCGATCAATTCGGAAAAGAAGTAACAGATGAAACCGGAGTTATTGATCGTGCGAAATTGGGCGATCTGGTTTTTTCTAATCCGGAATTACGAATGCAATTGGAAACGATTGTTTGGCCGGCCGCTCGCGATTGGATTGAAGAGCGACTAATACTAGAAAAGGAGCGCGGAACGAAAATTATTGTGATTGAGGTTCCCAAGCTTTTTGAAGCAGGTTGGGAGGATCTTGTAGATGCGATTTGGACTATCGAGGCATCGCCAGCTGTCATTGGCCAGCGCGTTCATACTCGATCGAATTTGAGCGAAATTGAAAAAAACGCAAGGGTTGAAGCACAGATGACGAGAGTAGAACGGGTTGAAAGAGCTGATCACTTGATTGAAAACACTGCAAAACTTGCAGATCTACGCGAGCAAATAACAATTCTCTGGCAGACAAACCCAGAAATACAAAATGCGACTAATAATTAGTTCACCAGCAACAGTTGGTGAGGAAATGCCTTCGGGGCGTGAGTACTAATGGCCACAAAGCAGGAATACACCGAGCGCAACATCGAAGAATTTTACGTAGCGGACGAGCCATTTTACATCCCTACGTCAGATGAAATCGAAATATTCGAATCGGCTTATCGTCAACGAGTTCCGATTCTACTTAAAGGACCCACAGGGACAGGTAAAACTAGATTCGTAGAGCATATGGCATGGCGCCTGACTGAATCGCTATCACCTCCAAAATCCAAAAGTGCATCGTCGAATGGTTCCGGTCAGAAGTTACCGTTGATTACTGTGGCATGTCACGAAGACCTTACAGCCAGCGATCTTGTGGGACGATATCTACTTGACGCTGATGGAACACGATGGATCGATGGTCCACTCACGCGAGCTGTTAAATCCGGCGGCATTTGTTATCTGGATGAAATTGTTGAAGCGAGGAAAGACACCACTGTAATAATTCATCCACTAACAGACCACCGTCGCTCATTGACGATCGATAAACTTGGCACCGTTATCAATGCTGCTGATGGCTTTTTGCTTGTAGTGTCGTATAACCCTGGGTATCAGAATGCACTCAAAGATCTAAAGCATAGTACCCGTCAAAGATTTGTTGCACTAGAGTTCGATTTCCCTGATGAAGAGACAGAAGCTCAGATCATTGCACACGAATCAGGGTGTGATTTGGACACGGCCGAACGACTTGCCCGACTTGGTCTGAAAATTCGTAACCTTAGGGAACATGGTCTAGAAGAGGGGGCGAGCACGCGTATGCTTATTTATGCGGGACGTCTGATTAAAGAGGGCGTTTCACATCGAAGAGCTTGCCAAGTTTCTGTCACTTGGGGTATTACTGATGACCCTCAGGTGCAGCGCAGTATCGATGAGGTTGTAACTTCTATCTTCGCGTGATTGCTTTGAACCTTACGCTCAACCAGATGGAAACTGCCTTGAGGGCGCACTCGCCATCGAATTATGACTCTTCGGGTGGTGGATCCCCTGCGGCCGTGTGTGTTCTCTTCAGTATGACTGATGGGGATCCTTGTGTGTTGATGATTAAACGAGGAAGTACCCTGTCTCACCATAGTGGAGAGTGGGCGTTTCCCGGCGGTATGAGTGAGGAATTTGATAAATCGGCTATGCACACTGCTCTTCGCGAGACAGATGAAGAGCTCGGCATTGATCCTAGCCATATTGATCTTTGGTGTGGAATGGCTCCAGTAGAAACATCCACCGGGTTTAAGGTGTGGCCATATGTAGGACGTGTTGCCGACCAAACAGTTTTCACGCCTCAGGAACGGGAAGTAGAGGAAATTGTGAAGATTCCAATTAGGGTGTTCGTCGATGAAATGTCTGAAAGGACGATAACTCTTGTTCGTAACGGGGACACCCGAACAATGACTGCATATGCTTACGAGGATCGCATTATCTGGGGGGCATCAGCGAGAATTATTAGGAATACTTTAGATATCGTGATGAATGCCGTATGACGGAGTTTGACGAAGGCCAGGAATTGACCAATTCTGAACATGAAAAGCAACTCGCTACTGAGTTGGTAAAAAAAGATCTTGAAAATTTTCCATCGGTGGTAGTCGAACGCTATGAATCGGCACTTGAAAAGCTGACGGGGCGTCTTGCGGATGAGACTTGTCAACAATGGGCTCTTGAGGGTTTAGAGATCGCCCGTAAGACTGTTCGTTCCTGGGAAGCAGCGGCTGAGTTTTTTGATGCTTCTGTCGCTGTACAGCGACAATTGCCATCTGGCCAATTTCTCAAATGGGGTAAAACTGGCAATTCACTTTGTGAAGACTCCCCCTCACTGGCTGTCGCTTATTTTAAATCCTCCCCGAAGGCCATGCTCAGATTACGACCGCGATATATTGATGACTGGTCAAACGTATGTCGTGATCTTTATCGCGGGACATGGAAATCTTCAGCCCTGGCCTGCAGATTGTTTGAAGCTACGCCTGAACTTCTAGAGACATTATCATTTGAAGAATTTTGCCGTTTCGGCGGCTTTTTGGAAATCTTGTCTCGTCGTTCGTACGATCAGGCGGGAGATGCACTGGTTGCTGGGATTGAACTTTTTCCTAAAATTGCCGACGATGCCGACAGATTCATTGATCTAGCGCATATCGTTGCCGAGAAGTCTTGGCGCGAAACTGCAGGGCTTTTTGACTCCGCTACTGCTTCTCTTGTCGAACTTGGCTCTACACATCGCGCACCTTTGATTTCGTTAGCTCGACGTCTCGCAGTAACCGGTGTAAGCGATGCTGCTCGGGTGTTGAAAGATGGCTCTAATACCGTCAACCGGGTTCCCGTCGATACTCGTGACAGGTTGTTGGAGATGACCGATGGTATAGCGGCTGTATCAGCTGCGGCCGCTCCTGAATTTTTGCGAATAGCACCTGAAGTGTTGGAGAGGGTCACCTTCGAACAGATGGTGAACTGGCAATCCGAAGGGATTAGGGCAGCGAGTGAAAGTGAAGAAGCTGCTATAGCGTATTTTAAACTTGAATCATCGAACTCTCAGGAGATATTAGATTCACTGTCATCCTCAATAGAGTTGTCCAGAGTGCGAGAGATCATCCAGATGTACTGCCTCGCACTCACTGGGCACTCTATAGACGTTCAAGCCTCACAACAGCTCGCTGATAAAAACATAGGCTGGTTTCAGGGAGAACTCCCTACCACTGAAGGCACGACAATCTACATGCCTGCAGTGATCAATAGATATGCGTCTAAAGACGAGAATTTCGGCTTCTTCAAAGTCATTTCAACCCACCAAATTGGACATATAGAATTCGGTTCTTTCGCATTTGATTTCAACGTTCCCTCGAATTTGTTTGAGGATCTTCGCCCCCATCTACCTGGAGCCGCTGAGCTTCAGGCTGCAAAGAAGGATGAAGAATTAATGAAATCCGCGGGAACTTCATCACAGGTTGAGACACTGCCGAGTGAAACTTCTGATGAAGCTGTAGATCCCGTAGTGGTGGACGATGGAATCAAACCCGAATTCCTAACTGATATGAGTAGGTTTTTTGACCTTTTTCAGGAACGTCGCCTGGCCCTCGACGTTTTTACTGTTCTCGAGAGCTCGAGGATCGATGGATATGTGGCAGAACTCTACCCAGGTATTACGACGATGTATGACTTGGTGAAAGGTGCTGCGCTTGCATCCCGGCCGGATGTTAAAGATCTTCCGGCTCGTGAGGCTTTAGTTGAGTTTATGGTGCGTGTGAGCCTCGGCCAAACCGATGAGATGATCGTTCCTACAGAACACAAAGACGCTGCACGTAGATTACGAAGATTGATTCGTCAGGTCACCACGGTGGACGCAAGGGTTGAGGATGCAGCGGAGGCCGCAGTAAGGGCTTACTCATTATTGATTGATATCAGCAACGAAGACCTTGAAGATGACGATTACGAACAGCTCGAACCGGAAGAGGAACACGATTCAGATGAATCCGGTGAAGAGGAAGATGATTTTGATCGTGAAGAGGTGATTCAAAAATTCATAAGTCAGCTGTCTTCTGATGGTGAAAACAATGGAGAGCCAGAGCAGAACTCCGAGAATGAGGAAGCTGGACAAGATGGTGACGATGACTACTCATCTCCCCAGGAAGTCGACTACCGTGGTGAATTTAAACCAGAGCTATCTCAGTTGCTTTCTCAGATGCAGATGATGGAAAGTGGTGAGTTGTCTGAGAGTGGTGAAATGGAGCCGATCACTCAAGAACAGCTCGAAGAGATGATGAAAAATGCTCCTGAAATGGAAATGGAACAAACGGAGGGCGAGGAAGGCACCGACCAACAAGTTTCTGAAATGATAGAAAATCTGATGAAAGAACTTCAGAAGCGTGATCCTGAAAACCAGCAATTTCAACCTGGCCCCTCACAACATGTGGATGAAGATGGCGGACCTTTAACAGCCACAGAACCGGATACTTACACCTATCCTGAATGGGACTTTAGAGCTAACGAATACAAACCTGATTGGTGCATGATTCATGAGAAAGTCATGACTGATGGTGAACCGAATTTTTTCCGAGAAACGTTGGCAGAAAATACTTCCCTGACAGTTCAAATTAAGCGTCAATTTGAACTGGTTATTCCGGAGATGTATCGCAAGCAGAAACGTCTTGAAGACGGGGAAGAACATGACTTAGACGCATTGTTAGAAGCAGTGATCGACTTGCGAGTTGGGGTATCTCCGGATGAGAAGCTTTTCTGGCGTAGAAATAAAAATGAGCGATCAGTGGCAGTGGCCTTTTTGCTCGACTTGTCTGCGTCTACGGCAGAGGCGATCGATGAGGCCAAAAAACCATCGGACGATTGGGGTGCACCTGATGACCCGGTGGAGTATATGGTCTGGCTCAGATCACGTAGATCAGAAGGATTACGTCGTACGTACAAAAGGATTGTTGACGTAGAGAAAGAAGGTATAACACTTCTCGTCAACTCCCTTGAGACTTTAGGAGACACATACGGGATATTCGGGTTCTCCGGTTATGGTCGCGAGAATGTCGAGTTTTATACGATAAAAGATCTGGATGAAAAATTCACCGATATTGTTCCTAGGAGAATCGATCGTATTGCACCTTTGCACGCTACCCGTATGGGACCGGCGATCAGGCATACAGCGGCCAAGCTATCTGAGGTGGAGGCTCGTTCCCGGTTTCTTTTCCTTATATCTGACGGGCGACCACAAGACAGAGGTTATTCTCGTGAGGGTGTTGAAAAAGAATACGCGGTGCATGACACTAGGCAATCTCTTATCGAAGCCCGTCAACAGGGCATCACACCGTTTTGTCTCACCGTAGACAAAGCAGGTCACGATTACATGAAAACCATGATGGAGGACTTCAGCTATGAAGTCCTTCCGGATATCAGTTTGCTCCCCAAACGTTTGCCGCAGTTGTATCGTAATCTCACGACATAAACGCTTGATCTACTGCTTCAGGCGTAGCGAGATGCTTGGTGCCACTCAAGTAAGAGGGGGATTACTTGTTTGCGACGAGTAGCTCTCCAAAGAACATATCGAGTACTCGATCTGCCCATTGCAGATCAACAGCTATGACATCCGATGTTTCATTTGCTACAGCGTATCGTGATTTGCCGTCTTCGGTTTTATTGCCGATTGTCATTGTCAAACGAGTGACTTCGGTTACATTGCTCGCGTTTTTGTTTTCCACACGTACAGCGATGTAAGGTGAATCAACGGTTGTTCCGAACGGAACGTATTCATCATCGTCATCAAGTCTTAAAGCCACGGCTCCTTGAATAACGGGATTACCAAAATGATTAATTTCCTCGTTTAAGGCATCTGCATCTGCCAATTGACTACCAGTGCAAGGGTCGGTTTCCAAGGGTACTTCGCATATGTACCAAAGTTCGTCATTACGATTGAACCCATAGGCTCGAAGGACCTCGTTGTTGGTAAAAAGAATGACTTCACGGACCTTTCCATTGAGTGTGTAATACCATTCTGGCAAAGGAGGGTCATTCACTAAACGTTCAAGAACACCGCCCCAGGACGCATCTACGAGAACTAACTCTGAACTCTCTACACGCTCAAGTCGGGCGTAATGGTTTATGCCATCCGGCGTGAGGCCTCCTAGTATCAATTTTATTTGTGACTGGTCACGCAGGGTGACCGAGATGGTCGTGCTCGGGTTATCCAGACCGTAAAGAGCTTCGGCGTTGTCAGCCGCTCCTAGTACGCGTTTGGTACGGGGCCCGCCCAGTAATTGAGTAATGCCACCCCAACGATAGGGATCAGCAGGTATGTTGTTTAGATTATCGAAGTACCAGCGGTGGTTAGCTTCCCTAAGTGACCAACTGGCTTTCGTGTCACCTGTCTTAATTTCTATGTTTCGCAGATCATCAGGTGAAACGGTGTAAAAGAAAGGAGGTTCAGCTTCTACGACTTCTTCTGAAGGATTCGTCAAAAACCACGTTACACCGATAGCAACGTAGGAAAGTGCCGTGAGCAGAACCAGCAATAGGCGCAGATTCATGTTCTAGCGCCTCCTCCACCAGGTCCAGAAACCGAAAATACTCACTAAAACTGGCATCAGCAGCCAGCCAGACCACCTAACAAAATCTCGTTCATTTTTGGTCAAGAACATTTGACGGTCTGCTTCAGTTTTGGCTCGAATGGATATCAATTCGACATCTTTGGCTAGGAAATTCACGGAGTTGATGAATAAATCCGCGTTATTTGCAGATCCGAAGTAGTTATTGGTAGCGAAATCGGTATCCCCTATGAGGATCATACTCATTGAGATCGTTGATTCGCCATCGCTGTACACTCCACCTCCCAATTCTCCGATAGCTTCAACTGCGACGGCAATAGGGAGCGGCCCAGTTATATCAACCTCTTGATCGTATCCAAGAACGTCAGGATCTGTTTCCGACCAGCTGTACATCGTAGTTGAAGCCAGCATGGCTTGTCTTACAACCGGAGTTATGTCATCCACCAGCGGTACAGCAAGTGGATCAATGGTCCAACCAAAATGGGTCACTCCAGGCATGTAAAGGACCTCAAAATCATTGGTTACAGGGTGAGGCGGCAACTGTTGGTTGCTCTTCTTGACCTGTATAAACGTCTCGTTTCCGCCGACGTAACTTGCCCTGTCTGCCGCCTCGCCTTCTCCGACAGCCACTGCATAACGTGACAGGAACTGCTTGAAACTATCAGGCGTATCAAATGGTTCGAGCATGAACAGAATGCTGCCACCAGACCTAGCGTATTCCAAGAGAGCATTTTGATCTATTGGAAGTAGTTCTTGAGTTGGACCAGCGAAAACGATTACAGCCGGCACTTCCAAAGGATCCCCGATCGCCAGGCGGGTAGCGAGCTCTTGAAGTGTTTCAACCAGAACGACGTAGTTTTCGCGATTCAAAGCCCTGCCCGCGAGACCCAAACTGGTGTTGTCGTTAATGTCAAGTACATCCCGCTCAGAGTGGCCTGTGACGAATAAGACCTTCTTTTGCCGAATTTCGTTTATTACAAGTAAACCGGTAACAACTTGCTGTTCAGTGAACACGCCCGAGGTTTCTTTTGGGTTACCACCGACTACTATCTCAGTACGTAAGCTTTCGGTACCTTGAATTGCCAGAGCTGGAAACTGGGTGACTCCAAAACCCGTCGCAACATTCGGATTGATTTCAGGATCAACCAATTCGTATGAAAGCTCGAAATCTCCTGAGCGACGTCGGAATTCACTTAACATATCCTCGGTATCACGCCAAGCGGCTGCGTCGGCTGCAGTATTAGTGGCAAAGAAGGCTGTGATTTCCACAGGCTCTTTCAAATTTTCTAATGTGTTTACAACTTGCTCTTCAAGCAGGAATTGCTTAGTAGCTGTGGTGTCTACACGCAACCATGCAGCGGGGTTTGGTCGGTCGACTGCCCAGTGCAAAGTGAAATTTACAATGACTGCGATAGTGAGAAATACTAGGAACACGATAGCGGTATTGAGTCCGTAACGACCTCTCCGACCGAAAACGGCTTGTCTTACCGTAGCCAATGAGATGACTGCATCGATAACAAGAATGACAAGTCCAACACCAATGACTATGTAGGAAGGACCTTCCAGACCCCTAAGGAAAATCCATATGAGAACACCGGATACAATCGCGCCGACACCTAAAAAGGCCAGTGCTTGCCGGACTGATTGCGTGTTCCGTTTCAGATTCTCAAGAAAGGAGGTCTTCTCACGAAGAGAATCGGGTGTTGGCCGGCTGCTTGAACTGTTCTGCTGCTCTGTTGACATAAACCGGCCTATCGCCACCGTCTTGCTTCAAGCACAAGAACTGTGAGAAGCAAGAACACTGCTGTTATTGATGTGTAGTAGGCAATATCCGTGATCGAGACAATGCCTCTGGCAAAGTCTGCGAAGTGTCCACCTTCAGCCACCCCGAAGCTATCTAGGTCGAATACCGAGAAAGATGCTCCAAGCTGGAAAGCATTCAGAACTTCAGATGCTATACCTGACAGGCGTGCGCTTACAAAATCGATAATGGTGAGCGCTGTCAGAATTCCGGACCCGACAACCAAACCGACAATTTGGTTACTGCTGAGGGAGGAGGCAAATAAACCGACCGCAAGTGTCGCAGACGCATACATCGTGAGTCCCAGTAAGCCGCTCAGCAACGGTCCGATATCGGGATCGCCGTATACGAACAGAACGAGTACGAAATAAAGTGACAGAAGGATCATCATCATTGTCATAGCGAAAGCAGCGATGAACTTGCCGAAAACGATCTCAAACTCACGCAAAGGTGATGTCAGCAGTAACTCGAGAGTCCCAAGTTTTTGTTCTTCTGCGATGAGGCGCATTGTGAGGGCCGGCGACATGAAGATCATGAAGAAAATTGCGCCCGCTAGATAACCACGGATGCTAGCTTCAGCAAATGCGTCGGATACCGATGCGACGAAGAAAAATCCGGTAATTGCCAAAAACGCCGCTGATACCACGTAGGCCATCGGTGATGCAAAATATGTGCGAATCTCTTTGATTGCTATAACGGAAATAAAGCGCAATGTTTACTCGTCTAAATTCTCTTCTGTCGTTAATTCGAGGAAGATTTCTTCAAGTGTCATAGGAAGGGGCGTGAGGTTTATCAGGCCCCAACCATTTTCTATTATCGATTTTGCAATTTGTTCTGATGCTTGCAGGTTCGGTCTGGCATCAACAATGAAAGGAGTGAAGTCTTCTCTCTCCGATCTCTGAACAACGGATGCTCTTTGGTCGGAGCGAGCGTCAATAACTGCCGAAATTTCTCGCATGCTATTGATGAATGCTGACGCTTCTGCTCCTCGTACGCTGATTTCAATTCGTTCTGCATGTTGAAGTTTTTCAGACAGGTCATCTGGCTTGTCGTCAGCTACAATTCGACCATCATTGATTACTAGGATCCGCTTGCAAATTGCACTGACCTCTGGGAGTATGTGAGAACTCAAGAGCATGGTGTGCTCTGCGCCCAAATTGCTGATCAACTCCCTAGTTTCCACCACCTGAATCGGGTCGATACCAATTGTGGGCTCATCCATGATCAACACGTCGGGTTCGTGCAATATTGCTTGAGCTATACCAGTACGTTGGCGGTATCCCTTCGAGAGTCGTCCTACCAAAGTATTCTGGTATTCACCCAGCTTGACCATGTCGATTACTTTCGGAAGGCGTTCTTGCACCCATGACGCATTCATTCCTCTTATTTCACCCATATAGGTAAGGTAATCGTTTACCGTCATATCTAGGTAAAGCGGAACCGTTTCAGGTAGGTACCCGATATGACGTCTTACTTCCAACGAATGGGATACGACATCGTATCCACCAACCGTTACCTCACCTTCAGTAGGAGGGGTGAATCCTGTTACGACTCGCATAGTCGTGGTCTTCCCGGCACCGTTTGGGCCTAGGAAACCGACTATCTCACCCTTAAGAACTTCGAAAGAGACATCGATTACGGCCGGGTAAGGACCGTAATTTTTCGACATATGCTCAATCTTGATCAATTGCTGACTCCGATTTCAGCGTGCTACCGATTATTCCCGCTATAAAATAGCCCACGCTTTTTAAACTGAAATACACACAACGCTTTTTTTCCGGCAGATTACAAACTAAAATATCTTATCCAAGCTGAATAGCAACGGCTACAGGCATTCGTTGCGTATTTCGGGTTGTTGGCAAATACTACTAATAATGAATTTTAGCGACGACCGTATCAACTACCTTGACCATGCCGCTACGACTCCTATGCGTACGGAAGTGTTCGAGAAAATGGTGCCTTATTTCACTCAAAAATTCGGTAACCCTTCAAGTTTGTATTCTCTCGCAGCTGAAGCAAGATATGGAGTTGATGAGGCGAGGGAACAAGTGGCTTTTGTTCTTAATTCCCGCGAAAATGAGGTAGTGTTTACGGGCAGTGGATCCGAATCCAACAACACAGCGATCAAGGGCCTTGCTGCCGGTCGAGAAGTTCACGGCGGGCACATCATCACGACGGCGATAGAACACCATGCTCTCATCCACCCAGTTGAACAACTGGAAAAATTAGGATATGAGGCAACCTATGTAGGTGTCGACAATACTGGCCGAGTCGACCCTGAGGAATTTGCGTCAGCCGTTCGCCCCGATACATTCCTTGCCAGTGTGATGTTGGTAAATAACGAGATCGGGACAATTCAGGCAGTGCGTGAGATCGCAGGTTTAACTCGGGAATACGCTATGTCATGCAATGCTGATGTGTTAATTCACACTGATGCTGTACAGGCTGCGGGGAAGATTTCACTGGATGTTGATGAGCTTGATGTCGATATGATGAGTTTGTCAGGTCACAAAATCTATGGTCCCAAAGGGGTGGGGGTGTTATTTGTACGCCGTGGAATTGTTTTGGAACCATTAATTTCCGGTGGAGGGCAGGAACGCCAGCGACGATCGGGGACGGAAAATGTCGCATCAATAGTCGGTCTTGGTGAAGCGTTGGTTCTCTCCGAATCCGAACGACTTTCGAACCGCTCTAAAATGCAACGTATGTCGGATCGGTTGGTCAATGGCATCATGGAAAAAATTCCTGACGCAGTTATTGATGCCAAACGTTTGTCTCATGTCCCAGAAATAGTCAATGTCGCTTTTCGAGGAGTCGAAGGTGAATCGATATTATTAGGCCTGGATTTCAAAGGTATTGCCGCATCTAGTGGTAGTGCATGTAGTTCTGCGTCTCTTGAGCCTTCCCATGTGCTGCTAGCCCTGGGACAAGAGCCAGAACTTGCAGTTGGCAGTGTGAGATTTTCATTGGGACGCGATACGACCGACGAGGATATAACGGATGTTTTGGAAGCGTTGCCTGCTGTGGTGAAACAACTCAGAATGTTCCCTTCGTCAAAAGATTAAACTTGAAGATCTGACCCTGAAAAAGTCGGGCGGTCGGTAATAATTACTGTTTCTAATTAGCAAAACTACTGTGTTGACTCAAGTACTTCATGTACTCTCAGTTGTCGTTCCGAATTCAAATGGGCCACTGGAGCAATGGATGACCCAAGATAATAGAGAAACCGATTCTGAAACCAGTGCTCTTGGCGACGAAGCTACAAAACGCTTTCCGAGTCAAGTTCGTGCAGCGTTGGAGTATGCTGCATCGAACAAGTATGAATACGGGCCACGTCTTCGTAATGCAGATCTGACATGGGATGTAATGTCTGCAGAATCGATGACAAACGATATTGTTCGCGTAAGAATTGAGTTTGCCCCAACCTCTGGTTTCAGGGGCGACTCAGGCATCGAATACATGGATGTAGATGCCAATGGCGCTATTCTTGCCCGGCGTCAGATTAGAACTCCCAAAGAAAATACACCGGTCGTGTTGGTCGGCATAACTGCAGTTTCGATTATCCTTGCAGTTGTTTTTATAAGTTTGATGACTTGGCTAAAACCTGAGGCTGGGGATCCATTGTATGTCGCTGGCCGAACTCTCTGGATACGAGCTGAACAACCTGAGTCTCGTCAGTTCATCACCTACACCGGACTTGATAGTGAGGGTGATTTACGGACCTGGGTCATTAATCCAGAGAATGAATCAACGAATGATCTGGTCTATGTTCAGGTCAGTTTGTTCAACGAGACCTCCGGCTCGGTTAATTTGGTGATTGATGAAGAAGCGGCCAAATTGCTGGATGGTGACAGGACTAGCTATGTGCCATTGAACACGATTGACAGGACTCTTGAGGCAAATGAGGTCGATAAGGTTAATTCACCGGACTTTAAGCCGATGTGGGGCTCTCTAACACTGGACGAGGGTGAGCAGGTAATAGGGATGTTGGTGTTTGAGTTGCCAGAAGGCAGTTCGTTCACTGAACTACGTTGGTCTGCATCAGATTCTGCTGTCATTAAGTACCAGTAACCCTCTTCATTCACTAGAAAAGCCAAGCGTACGCGCTAAAATCTGGTGATTATGTCAGCCCCTAACGATCCCAGGAAAACGTTGACCCGCGACTCAAAAGGTCGTCGGGTGTTAAAGAAAAACGCTAAAAAAAAGGTGTCTCCTGGTCGAAGGCAGTTTTTAGAATTTAAGGCCAAATACCCAGATGCACTTTTACTTATCAGGATGGGAGATTTCTACGAGGCCTTTGATGATGATGCTCACACACTTTCAAAGGTGCTCGGAATTGCTCTGACATCACGTGAATCCGGTTCAGGTGCAAAAACCCCATTGGCTGGAATACCACATCACTCTCTCGATAATCATTTGGGTAAGCTGGTCGCTGCGGGTCTGAAAATCGCGATTGCAGAACAAATCGGTGATCCAGCACAATCCAAAGGTTTGGTTGAAAGGGCAATAGTCAGGGTGGTCACGCCTGGTACTGTGATCGAGCCGGGCTTATTAGATCAATCCACCAACAACTTTCTCGCTGCAGCCGTTAGTGATGGGGTTCGTGCTGGACTTGCTTACGTCGATATTTCGACTAGCGAATTCGTAACTGGGGAATTTAGGGCATCGGACTTGAGAGATGAACTGCATCGCCTTAATCCTTCTGAGCTAATCGTTGATTCGACAGCAAAAGAACTATTTGATCCGCGCAGATCTTCTTCGACTGTGGTTCGGCACTTGGATGAAAGTCTTCTTGATTTCGAACTTTCGAGTGCCCATCTAATGGAACATTTTAAAGCAAGTACCCTGGAAGCATTTGGCTGTTCAAACATGTCTCTCGCAGTAGTTGCTGCTTCAGCCGTGCTTAATTTCGTAGGTGAAACACAATTTGGAGCGATTCCTCAATTAACCTCGCTTCGCACGGAGTCAATTAATGCATATATGCGATTGGACACAAAGGCTCTACGTGATTTGGAAGTGTTTAGCTCTTCCATTGGGAAAGCGGACGGTCACACACTCTACCGGACGGTAAACCATACTAAGACGGCTATGGGTGCTCGGACTTTGAAGGGATGGCTCACTCGCCCGTTAATTGATTCAACTGATATCCAACGACGCCAAGCAGTAGTATCTGCGTTTTTCAATGATTCGAGTTCTCGGGTGAGGATTCAAGATCTGTTAAGCAAAGTATCCGACCTGGAGCGACTTATCAATCGGGTCAGGACGAATACTGCTAATCCACGCGACTTGGCGTCTATTCGCGCAGGACTCACGGTTATTCCAAGTTTAATAACTGCCTTACCGGAAGATGTACTTCCAGGTGGTGCGGTGATTGGTCGCTTACATCCGTCAATTACCGCAGTCGAGTTATTGGAAGCAGCCATAGCTGACGATCCATCCTTAGCGGTTGGGGAGGGATCTGCTATTCGAGAAGGGTTTGACCAAGAATTGGACGAGGCCAGATCACTTTCTGGAGATTCTCGTTCAAGTATCGCAGCCCTTGAGAGGGAATATCGAACGTTGCTCGGTAATAAAAGTCTTAAGATTGGATTTAACCGCGTGTTCGGTTACTACGTGGAGGTAACCAATATCAACCTCCATTTGGTTCCTGATTCTTTTGAACGCCGTCAAACCCTTGTTAATGCCGAACGTTTCATCACGCCTCAATTAAAAGATCTTGAATCAAGAATACTCACGGCCCGTGATCGTATAAGCGAACTCGAACGGGGCATATTCAGGCGCGTTTGTGCAGAGGTTGCGGTACAGAGTGAACGAATTATGGAGACCGCAAAAGTTATCGGGATACTCGATTCTCTTGTTTCTTTGTCCCAGGCTGCGGTTGAGAACCATTGGATTAAACCTGTCATTGATGATGGTACCGATTTACAGATAGAGGATGGACGTCACCCCGTTGTTGAAACTTCGCTTGGTCCTGGACGCTTTGTCCCCAATGATCTCGATATTTCTAACTCCGATCGTCAGGTCATTATTATTACAGGCCCCAATATGTCGGGTAAGTCAACCTATATCCGACAAGCAGCTGTACTGGTGCTTTTGGCTCAGACGGGAAGCTTCATACCGGCATCCAATGCCCGTATAGGAGTTGTCGATCGAATATTTACCCGGGCTGGTTTATCTGATGACATTTCTGGTGGGCAGTCGACTTTTATGGTTGAGATGGTAGAAACTGCCTCGATCCTGAATCAGGCGACAGCTCGGTCCTTGGCTGTTCTTGACGAGATTGGTCGTGGAACATCCACTTACGATGGCCTGGCCATTGCTCGATCTGTTGCTGAGCATATTCATAATTCACCTAAATTGGGCTGCAAAACTTTGTTTGCGACTCATTATCATGAGATGACACAACTGGCAGATCAACTTCCTCGTGCTCATAACCTTCGTGTGTCAGTTGCTGAGGAATCTGGTGAAGTGGTTTTCTTGCACAAGATAGTTCAAGGCGGAGCCGACCGATCGTATGGGGTACACGTGGCACGCCTGGCTGGTATGCCACGCGATGTCGTTAGCAGGGCTTGGGATCTTCTAAAAGAACTCGAAGGCGAAGCTGAGCTTTCAGGATCTAACGGTGGCTATCAACTTAATATGCTGGTAGAGGATCATCAAGAGCGTAAATTGGACAAAGCCGCGCTTCAAGAGTTGAGGAATTTTGATCTGGAAAGTATGACTCCGTTGGATGCGATCAACGCACTTGCTAGATTGCAAGAACAGTTGACTGGCCCATCTGACTGATTTCAGTTAGACCGAAAACGTCCTGCTCAACGTCGTGTATGTTCCAAAGTCATTGCGACTTTGTTTTAAAAGGTTCTTCACGGTTTCAGGCAGTTTGTGTAACACGAGTCATGGGCAGCGATTTTTCGGTTTTTATGTTGCGTGAAGTACTGTCATTTAAAATGAAAGCCAGGGTTGCCGTGAACGACTTCCCTGGCTTTCACTCAAATCTGTTTATCGCAAGACTTAGATGAACAATGGCCCAAAGATCAATGACACTATTGCCATTAGCTTCAACAAGATATTGATAGCCGGCCCTGAAGTGTCTTTGAACGGGTCTCCAACTGTGTCACCGGTAACAGCTGCAGCATGGGTGTCTGATCCCTTGCCGCCGAAATTTCCGAGTTCAACGAACTTTTTAGCGTTGTCCCAGGCCCCGCCTGCGTTGGCCATAAAAATTGCCAATAGAAAACCGGAAACAATCGAGCCGGCCAACATACCGCCTAATGCCTGTGCGCCCATGATTGCTCCGATTGTAATAGGTGCAAGGATAGCTATCAGACCGGGGATAATCATGGCCTTCAGTGAGCCTTGCGTACTAATAGCAACAGCGCGTGCTGCATCGGGTTTTACCCCTGGCTTGCCTTCTTTTAGGCCCGGGATTTCTCGAAATTGCCGTCGAACTTCTTCAATCATCTCACCAGCGGCTGTACCGACTGCCTGCATCGTTAATCCGGAGAACAGGAAGGGTAGTAGCCCACCGATCACAGTACCCATGAGGACCTTGGGTTCTAATAGGTCGAGTTCTGTGACTCCTGTCACGAGTGAGTACGCTACTAGAAGAGCGAGCGCTGTGAGCACCGCCGATCCAATAGCGAATCCCTTGCCAGTAGCTGCTGTAGTGTTTCCTAGTGCATCCAACGCGTCTGTTCTCTGTCGCACATCAGGATCCAAGTGTGCCTGTTCAGCTATACCACCTGCGTTATCAGCCACTGGGCCATATGCGTCTGTTGCAAGAGTGATGCCGAGGGTTGATAGCATACCGACTGCGGCGAGACCAATTCCGTACAGGCCAGCAAGTTCGTTCGCGAGGAAGATTCCCACTACGATCGCCAACGCAGGGATGACCGTGCTGTACAACCCAACAGAGATTCCTGCAATGATCGTCGATGGGTGACCCGTCTGAGATTGCTGGGCTATCCACTTCACAGGATTGAATTCCCAGGATCCTATCTTGAGTCCTTCATAAGATGTAAACCATTCAGTTGATGTGCCGATGACTTGCCCTACGACAATTCCGACAACTACGACCCAAAAGAGGTCGAATCCGAGAGCCTCTTGTGAGTTTATGTATAGCCCTGTGCCGATTAAGGCCAGTCCTCCAGCTCCAAATATTCCGTATCGCAGAGTCCAGAGCAACTTGCCCATATCAGCGTTGTCGCCGGTTCGAACGAGGAACATTCCAAGGATAGACGAGATAATTCCGATTCCTGCGATTACTATCGGTAACACTGCCTTGGGATCTTCTAGAGAATACGATGCGCCGGCGGTAAGTCCAAGAAAAGCGAGAGAAATGGTTGCTATGATCGAGCCAACGTACGACTCAAAGAGGTCGGCTCCCATTCCAGCTACATCACCGACGTTATCACCGACATTATCAGCGATTACCGCAGGGTTACGAGGGTCATCTTCGTCGAGTCCTGCTTCGACTTTACCGACTAAATCGGCTCCGACGTCAGCAGCCTTTGTATAAATTCCACCTCCGACCCGAGCGAAAAGTGCGATTGATGACGCGCCGAAACCGAAACCTGCAATTACGTTTGGATTTTCAAATACTACCCACAAAACAGATACGCCGATAATTCCGATACCGACCACGGTTAGTCCCATAACAGCACCGGTGCTGAATGCGACTTGCAATGCTTTATTTAACCCTGTTTGTGCAGCGGTGGCAGTTCGAGTGTTGCCTCTAACAGCAATGCTCATGCCGATAAATCCAGCAAGTCCGGATCCAATTGCGCCAATTACATACGCGATCGCAGTCCATGGCCCTTCGGATGTTATTGCACCTCCCTCGCCCAGAGAGTCGATCATGTCGTTACCGAGAACGTTGTAATCGATGAACGCGGCCAGAACCACGAAGATGACCAGAACAAACAATGCAAGAATCGAATATTCCTTGCGTAAGAAGGCAGAAGACCCCTCCTGTATAAGCGCACCTATATCTCGTACTTCATCATTGCCCTGAGGCTGCTTTAGAACCCGCATGGCGAGTAGCGCTGCAGCAACAAGGCCGATGCCTCCCGCTGCGACTGCTAGCAAGATCGTATCCATTTACATATCTCCGCGAAAACACCTTTTACAATCAGGCTGCGCTAGAGCCTAGTGAAGGTCCAGAATGAGAAATTGGAGTAAAAGCATATGAATCATATTTCGAAATTCGAAGATGATTCAAGCCCCCAACTTCTGTTTGACTAATGAACGCTAGCATCGGGCTACGGAGCAGTCAACGAAACCGTCTACGTATTAGGCCAAATACCACCTTCTGGTGTGGAGTAACAAGAGATGTTTTTGGTTTTAATAACTTTTGCAGGACACACTTCGGTCTTGGAATGAGGACATTCCTGATTGTTGAACTAGGATGTTTCGACGTCGTTAAAAAGTTGAACTAAGCTGCGAGTAGCAGCTTCCACGTCTTCAGCTTTCGTGATCGCAGTGGCCACGCAGACGGAATCTGCTCCGGCCGCCACGACAGCCTCAATATTGGACTTGTTGATTCCTCCAATTGCAACGATATGAGTCGAGGTCACAGCTCGGATTTCTCGTAATGTTTCCAGTCCAGCTGGGCGCGTATCAATTTTGGTGCCTGTAGGGAACATGGCCCCAACTGCGAGATAATCTGCACCGACTCTTTCGGACTCTTCAGCCTCACTAACAAGAGCGTTGGAAGTTCCTATTATTTGCCTGTCATCAAGAACAACTCTGCAATCTTCTACAGCGATATCTTTCTGACCTACGTGTAGTCCATCTGAAGCGACTATACGAGCTATGTCGGCGTGATCATTCACGATAAACAAGCTTCCGGCGCTGTGAGCGAGCTCTTGAATCTGTGTCGCTGTTTCTAGGATTTTTCGTTTACTTGAGATCTTATCGCGGAGCTGCACAGCAGATGCTCCACCAGAGAATGCAGCTTTTGCAATGCCCACTACCTCTCGATTTATTGTGTGCTGAGGATCGACAATGACATAGATTCCACGCATCCTCTCTGCTATCTCGGATCTCATGCCATATGTTCCTTGCTATCTCACCAATTGAGCCGAAAGGCTATTCTCATTTCAACCATCCGCATTCGAGGTTGCGAATTTTAGCATTGTCGTAATTTTGGCTTGAAATTCTTATAACCTTTTACAATCCTGACGGGCTTTCGTTCGGATCAAGACTGGAGATTTAGATAAATGACTGTTTCGTGGCCGTCTCAAGAAGATTTACTCGACTGGATCGAGTCCGATCTCAATAACTGGGGTCGGTGGGGTAAGGATGATCAAAAGGGAACCTTGAACCATCTTTCTGAGGAGAAGACGTTACAGGCGCTCGGACTTGTTTCTGAAGGTGCGGCAGTAAGCTGTGCGAGACCGATTGAATTTAAGGCCTCAGTAGATGTCCCGCGTCCGCCTCAGCATTTCATGGTTTCTGCTGGTGACACCTACAGAAAGGGCGAGTCCAATGAGCGTCAGGTGGCGATGGACTATTTCGGTATGATCTTTCATGGGCATACCGTAACCCATATCGACAGCCTAGCCCATTTTTTTTGGAATGGTCAGACCTATAACGGACGACCTTCCAGCGTTGTTTCCACAGCTGAAGGAGCCACGGAATTTGACGTTATGCCTGCGACCAGCGGAATTGTGACTAAAGGAGTTTTGGTTGACGCCCCTCTTTTACGAAATGTTGACTACATAGAACGAGGAGACGGCGTTGGAGTGTCTGACATTGAGGCCGCGGAGCGGGAGCACGGAGTGAAAGTGGAGAAAGGTGACGTTTTGCTGCTTAGAACAGGGCAGTTGGGCCGTCGTGGCATCACTGGTCCGGTAGATATTGCGGTAGGTGGATCCTCAGGACCATCCCCTGAGATATTACCTTTGTTACAAGAACGTCAAGTCGCTGTGATGGGATCTGATACAGGAAACGATGTAGCGCCGAATCCGTATGACTTGTTTACGAATCCCGTGCATCAGGTTGGAATTGTCGGGTTAGGACTTTGGATTCTTGATAACGCGTGGTTGGATGATCTGGCAAAGGCTTGCAGTGATCGAGGGCGATGGGAATTTATGATTTCTATACTCCCGCTGAAAATGCCTACTGTAACCGGTTCGCCGGTAAATCCTTTGGTTGTTTTTTAAGTCAGTTCTCCGTACGTTATGCTCGATACAGATCTGATGGATTTCAATTCACTTGGGTTTACGTTGGTGCTGTGGAATTAGAAATTAACTGGCATTCACACCCATAGAGAGTTATCTGTTTTCACTTACAGCAAATCTTTAACGGGCTTGAAGCTTCGCCTGTGGATGGGGGAGGCGCCTAGTTCCTTTAGTGCCAGCATGTGAATCTCTGTACCGTAGCCTTTGTGTGATGCAAACCCGTAACCTGGGTATTCCTGGTCAAATACGTTAGCCATTAACTTGTCTCTCGTTACCTTGGCGATTATGGAAGCTGCTGCTGCGCTCTGACTCCGAGCATCTGCCTTTACAATCGATGTTTGAGGAATCCCAACAGCAGGTAGTTGGACGGCGTCGATCAATAAATGGTCTGGCTGGGGGTCAAGTTCGACAATGGCGCGCAGCATCGCCTGCTTGGTGCTGGCGACGATTCCCATCGAGTCGATCTCATCAGACGAGCATGCTCCAACTCCGTAACTTACGCACCAGTCTACTAGCCATGTGAACGCTTTTTCACGCATTCCAACAGAGAGGATTTTGCTGTCATTTACCAGTGATTCGTACTGAGAGGGAACAGGTCCTGGCAGTATGGCCGCCGCTGCCACTACTGGCCCAGCCAGAGTTCCTCGGCCGACTTCGTCAACGCCAGCTACCAATAGCTCTGAGCCATCGGCGATTTCCATTTCTATTGAGAAATCCGGAAGAGTTCTGGCGGTCTTAGGCATTTAGGATCCATTGAGATTATCTAACGTCCATGTGGTAAAAAAAACCAACACAGCCCGTGAAAACAAACGCGGACGATAAAGCATATAGCGTGCTTGGGAAAATCAGACTGTTATAGCGGATGGTCTATAGATCTTGTCGTCAGCAGATTCCGGAAGAGAGGCTTCTATTAATCCGCCCCCCAGAACGACATCCTGATCATAGAACACTACTGCCTGGCCGGGCGTGATTGCACGTACTGGCTTACTGAACTCGATCTCGGCTCCGTTTGGCAAGACCCTGACATTGGCGGACGTGTTGTGGCCGTTGTAGCGTATCCGGGCTTGCACCTTGATTGTCCGATCTGGCGAAGGCTGGTTAATCCAATTTACATTAGACGCATATAAGCGCGTTTTCATTAGTCTTTCCGCTGGGCCTACGGTTATACGACCGGAAGGCGCATCGATGTCAGTTACATATAACGGCCGTGGTGAATTATTGGCCACAGGGATGCGTTTTCTTTGCCCTACGGTGAAACCGTGAACTCCATCGTGAACGCCAAGTACCGTGCCATTCATATCGACGATCTCCCCAGGGGATTTTCTTTTTAGACGTGGTTCAATGAAGCGACTGTAGTCTCCGTCGGGTATAAAACATATATCTTGCGAATCTGGCTTATCCGCAATTGATAGACCGATTTCTCGGGCTACTTTCCTGATTTCGTCCTTGGAATAATCTCCGATTGGCAGTGATAATTTTGCAAGCTGCTGTTGCGAGAGTGTGTATAGAACGTACGATTGATCCTTTAACGGGTCACTCCCTGTCAGGAGTTGATATTGGTTGCCGTCTATGCGTATGCGAGCGTAGTGACCGGTAGCGACGAGGTCGGCATCCATCAATTCGGCTCTTTGCATCAGAAACTGGAACTTAAGTCGGTCATTACAGGCTAAACATGGGTGAGGCGTTCTACCCCGTTCATACTCTCCTACGAAATAGTCAATGACGTGTTTTTGAAATTCCTCTTCGAAATTTAACAAGTAGTGCTTGGCACCGATTTTTCGACATACGGAACGTGCATCTTCTACGTCTTCTATTGAACAACAGGACTTGTTAAGGCGGGCCACCTGATTATTCGGCGCACTGAAAAGCCGCATCGTGACACCGACGACCTCATGCCCTTGCTGTGCCAGCAAGGCCGCGGCAACTGACGAATCAACGCCGCCGCTCATTGCGACTACCACACGTTTTTTGTCGTTTTGACGCTTTCTCATCATCTCAGAGTAACAAAAGGATGTTAACTATCGGGTCAAGGTAAACTGGAAATTCGGACACCTCTCTATAATTCTTTGTTAATGACCGATAACCTACACACACAACCGATCCCAACTAACGAAGAACTAGCCCGTGCAGCACTTGATGAAGCATCCGAGAAACTCGGATCTGACATCGTGCTATTAGACACTCGGGGGATCAGCAGTTTTACTGATTTTTTTGTAATCATCAGTGGAGAGACGGATCGTCATATAGAGTCTATGGCTCAAGATATTGGTCTTCGGTCCCGCGACATGGGAATTCCGGTAAGTCACCGTGAGGGATCCGGCAAGGGTGGGTGGTTGTTGATCGATTTCACTGGAGTTGTTATTCACTTGTTTACAAGAGATCAGCGACAGCGCTATAGCCTCGAAAAGCTCTGGTCTCGTGCCACAGAGGTAGTTCGTCTTCAATGATTCGATGTTGTTCCATTCGAAGTAATTCTTGATCCCTTGCCGTTTTGGAATGAATAGTGGCGGAGGATTATTCGATGATCCACTGCTGGGTCGAGCGATTGTAATCAGTTAACTCGGAGTCACTAAAGAACAGTGAAACCTCTCTGGCCGCGTCTTCGAGATTGGCTGAACCGTGTATTAGGTTACGTCCCATGTCGACTCCGAAGTCACCGCGAATGGTTCCAGGTGCTGAATCGGCCGGATTGGTTGCGCCCATTATCTTTCGTGTGGTTGAAACGGCGCTTGGACCTTCCAATACCAGTGCTATCACAGGCGAAGAAGTGATGAAACTGACAAGTCCTGGGTAGAACGGCTTACCGTGGTGCTCTCCATAATGCTGACTCGCGAGATCATCGGAGATCTGCATCAACTTCAGTCCTATGATTTGTAAACCGGTACGTTCAAGTCTGCTGATGATCTCACCTGCTATCCCACGTTGAACGCCGTCGGGTTTTACTAATACTAGTGTTCGCTCCGTTGTCATCTTTTCTCCTTAAAAAAGTTTTCAGAAATGGTCTCTGAACATTGTGCAGTGTGAAGCCGTCTTTGGCACAGCATGCAAGGTTTACTTTGGACGCTTTGGCTGGCTGATCGATGGTGGCCTGGCATAGATTGGTCGGAGCTGTTCGTACGGTGTGGCTTGATCGTCTGCAAACATTCTCTGCGCAATATCAATTAGTGTATGTGGATCACGTTTGGGTACATCACGAGCTTTCAATCGAGACTGATCCACTATCCCAGTCATCATGTCGCAGGCCTCACCGCACAGTAAGGCGTTGGTTTCGATGAGACCTGCCAGTTCTTCGGGTGTAGCCACGCCTTTTTCGGTTTCCACGGTGCTGTTATGGCGGCTCCATGAAATCTCATTTCTTCCTGCGGGGATAAGCGAATAGATCGGGGTGCCAGAGTCGATCTCCGCCAGATACGGTTCTACTTCGATTTTATGAGTAGGCACTCCAGCAACTGGCAGCCTTCGGGGCGTGATCAACCCGAGGGCTGTGCTGATGCCGACCCTGACCGAGCTGAATCCACCGGGCCCGAGGGCGACGGCGACATGCGTGGTCTGGTTTGGTACAAGTGATAATTCATCGAAGCAGTCGACGATAGCGGGCATTAACTCGCGGCTGTGGTTCTGGTTTGATCGCCAGCTACGACATATCTTGATTCCTGATTCATTGGTTACACCGACAGCGGCGTAACGGGTCGAAGTATCGATAGCTACAAGAATCACTTAGGAGGCCTCTCTTGCTTTGAAGAAGGTTTGAGGCCGACCGTTGCGTCCAGCGCCTCGAAAACAGCTGCTGAGCGACTGAGAAGGCCGGCAGACTTCGGTCCTGTTGGAGTGAAAGTGATCACTCGCTGTTCTTCATGATCACCATTTGTAAGCTTTAAAAATAAAACATCTTCTGGTAGTACCTGGGCACCTATTTCGGGCCATTCGACTACAAGCGCTCCTTCCCGAAGCCGTTCGTCGAGTGCCAGTTCCTCTACTTCTGCTGAAGAACCGATCCGGTACAGATCACAATGGCTTAAATGTAATCGTCCTGGGTATTCGTTTACGATTACAAATGTCGGACTCCGGGCTGGCACAGTGCTTTCTAACGCCTCGGCCATTCCATGAACGACGCGGGTTTTACCTGCTCCTAAATCACCTGAAAGAAGGACGGTATCCCCAGTTCGGATGGCATGCCCCATGGCATTTCCGATGCGGATAGTATCTGATTCCGAGTCGGATATGAGTAATAGGGCAGGGTTTGGCCCAGCAGCCGATTTACCGTCAACCATTCAGGTGGTCCCAGCCTTCACGGCGCGGTTCGTGGTCAAAGCCGCCTGCGTCGCGGATTGTTACTTTCCCGCCAGGAATATTACTTTCAATAACATGACCAATCACTGAGATATCACCGTGTAATTCCTTCTGGATATTTTTAACAATGACGTTAGGAGCAGCGAAGAGCAATTCGTAATCTTCGCCCCCGTTGAGGGCGTGTTCGATGGCCTCGTTTCCGAATAATGGTAGTAACCCATTCTCGATGGGAATTGCAGGCATGTCTATCGAAACTGACACGTTACTTGACCTGGCGAGTTTCTTGAGATCAACAACGAGTCCGTCACTTATATCCATTCCACATCTAACGCCAAATTTTACAAGTTTTTGGCCCAGTTCGATCCGTGGTACAGGTCGATAGTGCCTGTTGATCAATAATGCTTCAGCGGGGTTATCTTTCCCTGAAAGCAAAACCTCAAGTCCACCACTCGATCCGCCCAAAGGTCCCGTTACACATATCAGGTCGCCTACGTTCGCCGTGCTCCGTTTCAACCATGAGGTTTTTCCGTTCGGTCCGGCAATTGGGTGTCCGGTGAGTGCCATATTTACAAACATCACTGGAGAAGAGACCACATCGCCCCCTACAATCTTTCCTCCGAATTTATCAAATGCCTCATTCATTCCGAGATAGAGGTCCGTGTAGGTCTCGGTTGACGCGCCGCTTGGGATTCCCAGCGTTATCAGGGCGTGGTCAGGCACGCCTCCCATGGCCGCTATATCGCTCAGGTTCGAGACAGCACATTTCCAGCCAATGTCATGCCAGCGTTTACCACTGGATTGGAAGTGAACGCCGTCGACCATAGCGTCCGTCGTGAGTAATATCTCACCAGATTTTGTTGAAACGACAGCAGCATCATCCCCGATGCCGGTCAATACTGAGCCGGCATCACTGGTATTGCCTGTGTCGCACAATTCAGCCAGGCGCGAAATTAATCCGAATTCGCTCGGGTTTTCACCACCGATATTTCCGGGACGGGGAATCATGGCTGTAATTATATTGAGATTGCATCTATGGACTCGACTTACCAGCAATAAATTAATGGCAATACGACATATAATTCACAGCGATTCCAAGCACAGATTATGTGCGATAAAGGAGAAGAGCATGCCGGTAGTTAACGTCGCGTTATATGCAGGTCGTACAGATCAACAGAAAGCCGACCTGGCTGAAGCGATCACGAAGGCCATATCTAAGACCGCAGGAATTGCGGATTCAGCGACCACGATCATCTTTCAGGATGTTGAAAAATCCAGTTGGTCGGTAGGTGGGGTGATGGCTTCCGAGGACTAGACTCGCCTGACTGAGGGGGAGTAAGGCGTTGACAGTTTCAAGGTGCTTCGATTGAATTGTTAACGGAGACGGGCTAGCTCAATTGGCAGAGCAAGTGACTCTTAATCACTAGGTTCGGGGTTCGAGTCCCCGGCCCGTCACCAATCTCA